>Ga0079226_10001114_pt1 | contig 20390 bp, 10 predicted proteins | sample Poulit2014_FD_76345 | JGI IMG/M metagenome (GOLD analysis project Ga0079226, IMG submission 76345) | Agricultural soil microbial communities from Georgia to study Nitrogen management - Poultry litter 2014 | ecosystem: Environmental > Terrestrial > Soil > Agricultural land | place: USA: Georgia... | reverse complement strand
CCGGAGGTCGCTGTGCCCGTTCCCCTGTCGAAGCCGATCGCATCGCTCCGCAAAGCGGTGTGGCACTTCCGGCACGGCGGGGTCGATGAGCTCCGTCAGTGGTGGAGCCGGCAGGAGTCGCGACGCGCGCGCCCCTCCGATATCACCGGCACGCGGACGTCCGCGACGAATAAGCCCACGGTGATCCGCAACTCCGATCTAGGACGGGACGGATTCCCATTCCCCGCACAGCGCACCGCACCGGAGTACGAGCCGCGCCCGCATTACGTGCAGTACCTCCTGCACAACGCTCTCCCCCACCATTCCGGCGGGTATGCGACACGCACCCACGGCCTGCTCACCGAGCTGAAGCGGAAGGGCTGGGACGTCGACGGCGTCACCCGTCTGGGCTACCCCTACGACATGCCCGGCATGTTCGAGGTCCCGGATCTGCCGCCTCGGGAGCAGGTCGGCGACATCACCTACCACCACCTTCTTGCCAGCCGGGAGCTCGAGAAGAAGAACCCGATGTTCGAGTACACCGAACGCTACGCCGCCGCGTTGTTGCGGCTGGCGCGGGCGGAGCGGCCCGCGATCCTGCACGGCGCGGCCAATCACTGGAACGGCCTGACGGCCGTGAAGACCGCGAATCTGCTGGGGATTCCGTCTGTGTACGAGGTGCGCGGGCTCTGGGAGATCACCCGTGCCTCGCGCGATCCGGAATGGGGCCGCAGCGACCAGTTCAAGTATCTGGCGCGGATGGAGGCGGATGCCGCCTGCGGTGCGACCCGCGTCCTCGCCATCACCGAGGCGCTGAAGACCGAACTCGTCGAGCGCGGCGTCGATGCGGAGAAGATCTCGATCGTCCCCAACGGCGTGGACACTGACCGCTTCGTCCCGACCGCTCCCGACGAGGAGCTCACGGAGGAGCTGGGCGTGCGTGGGAAGACGGTCATCGGCTACGTCGGCACCATCGTGGACTACGAAGGTCTCGATCTCCTGCTCATCGCGGCCCGCGAGCTGCGCCGGACCCGGGAGGACTTCCATGTCCTGGTGATCGGAGACGGCGCGAAGCTCGAGGACCTGCGCGCCGCCGTGGAGGCCGATGGGATCGGTGACGTGGTCACGTTCACCGGGCGGGTGCCGCACGAGGAGGTCGAGCGCTACTACTCGATCATCGACATCACCCCGTTCCCGCGGCTGCCGCTGCCGGTGACCGAGATGGTCTCGCCGCTGAAGCCCTTCGAGGCGATGGCGATGGGGAAGGCCGTGGTCGCCTCGAACGTGGCGGCGCTGGCGGAGATCGTCACCCCGGGGATGAACGGCCTGCTCCACGAGAAGGGCAGCGCCGAGTCCCTGCTCGAACAGCTCACCGCGCTGCTGGATGATCAGGAGTTCGCGCAGCGGCTCGGTCGGCAGTCCCGCGACTGGGTCGTGGAGCACCGTACGTGGGGCGCTCTGTCCGGGCGGATCGCCGCGGTGTACGAGGAGCTCACCCGCTGATCCGTCGTCGTGATTCCGTCGCCACGCGATGCCGCTCAGGAGATCAGCGTGATCAGCGACGAGTTCGATTCGTGGATGACCAGCGAGGCTGGCCCGCGGTTGTCCACCACGACGGCCGTGCGGAGCATCGGACCGCACAGCGCCCCGCTCACCTCGAAGACCTCGTCCCGAGAGACCAGCTGGTGGTGCCGCTCGAGCGGCAGGTGGACCTTGCCCGTCACCACGTCCACGCTTCCGCACCGCTCTCCGGACTCGTCGAGTACGTCGACGCGCAGTTCGACGTCGAAGTCGCTCCCCCGCTCGTCGAGATCGTCCTGCCCGCACCAGGTCCGTCCTGCCTCCCGTGAACCGTTCACGACCGTGCAGGTGGTGACGTGGAGGCTCGAGAGCAGCTGCACCTGCCGGTCCGGAGCATCGTCGACGGGCACGGCCTCGAGGAACACGAACTCGCGCTCACCCGGGTCGATCGTCATCGGGAGGCGCTGCTCGGACGGTGTGGAGACTGCGCCACCATCCACCGGCCTCACGGACCAGCTGATGTCGAGGTCGATGGTGGCTCCGGCCGCGGCAACGTCGTCATACGGAGCATTGGCACGCACGCTGCAGGAGACGACCTGGGACTGCTGAGGCTCCAGCAGCAGCTGGTTCCGATACGTCACCGGCTGATCCACCAGGAGATTCTCCGTTCCTCCGATCCACTCGCTCACGCCGCCGTCAGCGCCGGCACAGCTGAACGTGACGCCGAGATACATCGCGAGCCCGGGTTCGCCCGGAGATTTCATCGTCGAAACCTCGAACGACGCCAGATAGCTGGTCCCACGCTCAAGGTAGAAGCTGCCGTCGGCGGCACGAAGCTCCTCGGGCACGGTCAGCGACGCCTCGTCCACCACGGAGACCGGGGGAACGGGTGCCGGTGGGAGCGTCGAGGTGGGAGAGCTCTGTCCCGGGGAGCCCGACGGGGAGTCAGGGCCGGTGTCGCCGCCGTCTCCCCCGCGAGTCAGCAGGACGGCCGCGAGGACCAGCACCAGGAGCGCGACTCCGGCGATGAGCCAAGAGCGGCGCGGCGCACGGTCCTGCAAGGGGGGCGTCATGGGCATCCTCGAGGTGCGGGACGTACCTGTCTGATCCAGCCTATCGACCACGACCGACCAAGGCTCACCGAGGTGTGCGGTCTCGCACGGCCGAGCGCTGCGACCCCTGGTGCCGTTCCGCATCGCACCGCGACCAGTATCATTGAGCATCGGATTCGCGCCACCGCGTGACCTGCCCCTGATCGAAGAGAGGCCGATGCGAGCGATGGCTCTGGATTTCTCGGTAGCGGCCCGCCAGGCGTTCGGCACCTCCGTCTCCGAGCCAGCGGTGAGAAAGCTGCTTTCCGGCAGGTTGGCCATGAGACCCCACCCGGAGTGGACGCTTCCTCCCGAGATCGACTGGGCGGCGGATCCCTTTCAGGACGTCAACTGGCGCAGCCAGTACCACATGCTGCGCTGGCTGGATCCTCTCCGCCGCGCCGCAGCGAAGGGCGATGACGCGGCGTTCTCGATGTGGCTCCGCTACGTCCGCGACTGGGTGCGCAGCAATCCCCGCGACGATCCTGCCCACGAGTGGGTGTGGAGCGACATGGTCGACGGGATCCGCGCGATCCAGCTCTGTCTCGCCGCGCCGCTGGTGCGGGACAAGAGCCCGGAGGACCTCGGCTGGCTCGAGCAGACGATCGTCGACCACGCGGAGTTCATGGCGGATCCCGCGAACCTCGGCCACTCGAATCACGCGATGCACCAGCACGAGGCGCTGTTCGTCTGCGGAAGAACGCTCGGCGACGAGCGGTACACCGACCTCGCGGTCTCCCGCTTCGACCGGCTGCTGGCCGAGCAGTACGACGAGCAGGGCGTCAATGCCGAGGGTGCGATCGCCTACCACTACAACAACTACCTCTGGTACGAGCGCGCGCTGAAGCGGTTCGATGCCGAGGGCTTCGACCGTCCCGCTGCCGCCGAGCGCCATGCGCGCGCTCCGGAGGAGATCGCGCACGCGACCCGCCCCGACGGCACGTTCGTGGGCATCGGGGACACGGACGGCGGGGGCCCGAAGGCGATCGGCTCCCCGCTGACCGACTACGTCTCCTCCGCCGGTTCCGACGGAAAACCGCCCTCCGACCTGCTGAAGATCTACGACCAGGGGTACCTGTTCGCCCGCAGCGGCTGGGGCGAGACCGAGCGCAACTACGACGAGGAGACGTTCTTCTCGGTGAGCTTCGGGAGGAGCGACCGGGTCCACGGGCACCCCGACGGCGGCTCGCTCACGTTCAGTGCGGATACCGTCAACTGGATCGTGGATCCCGGCAAGTTCCAGTACGGGCGCAGCATCGAGCGGCGGCACATGCTCTCCCGGTTCTCCCACAGCCTGGTCTCGATCGACGGGAGGCAACCTGAGAAGAGAGCGACCGTCGCCCTTGTCCGGGAGTCGGTCTCGCAACGTGCGTATGACCTCCTGTTCACGGATGACAGCTTCCCGGGCATCGAGCTCACCCGGCGCGTGATCTATTCGCTGAACGGCGATTACCTGGTCGTGATCGATCATGTGCGCACCCCGAAGGAGGTCACCGCGCGGCAGCGTTGGCAGCTGGGCCCCGCGGTGGTCGCCGCGATCAGTCCGCATCGTGTCGAATTGACGTCCGGGGAGCACCGGGCGGTCCTCTCCTACGCCGGTACCGCTACGGCCCTGGACCAGGTCACCGGCAACGAGGAGCCGTTCGACGGCTGGGTGGCCACCGGCTGGAAGAAGAAGGCGCCCGCGACCGCCGTCACGGCGACGAAGAGCGGCACGAGCTTCCGCTTCATCACCGTCATCGCCGCCGGCGCGGGAAGGGCGCCGAGCGCAACGACGGTCCCGACGGAGCAGCCGGGCTTCTGCCTGGAGGTGTCCAACGGCCGGATGACGGAGCACATCGTGATTCGCGACGAGGACGTCTCCTTCCCCGTCGATCTCGACTCCCTCGAGCAGAAGGACGACGACGATCGCCTCGCCGATACGGCTTCTCCCCGGCCGGCAGCCAGCGGTCGCCCTCCGCATCTCGACCCGTCGCGCCGCCGCGAGATGTTCGACCTCCTCACCGCCGCACGAGATACAGCGCGAGATTCCACGGCGCACGCGCGGAGAATCACGGCGCGGGACCTCCTGGCGGAGGCCCGCGCCCGCGGACTGGACGGCGACGTCGACCTGGGCGTGACCGCAGCGGTCACGGACCTGCGGCAGACGATCCGTGGCCGAGTCGATCCGAAGAAGGTCCAGCCACACCGCACCGCGCTGATCAACTGGGACGAGGACCCTAGCTGGAAGCCGACCTTCTACCCGATGCCCCTCGTGCACCATGGCTCGGGCCTCGTCTTCGACGAGCGCCCGCAGGAGTCACAGATCCTCACCGTCAACTGCAGACCGCTCGTCTTGCCGCTGGCGCTCTCCCCGGAGCCTGGGGAAGTGCTCACCGTGCTCTTCCACGGCGCTCTGGACAGGGCGAAGCTCCGCCTGCCCATCTTCCAGCGCTGGCGATACCAGCTGGCACTGCGAGCCGGCCCCACTCTCGCCGTCGCCGATCCGACGCTCGATCTGTCCGGCTCGATGCGCCTCGGGTGGTATCTGGGCACAGAGGCGATGGATCTCGTTCCACGGGTCGCCGGCGCGATTCAGCGCACCGCTCGCGCACTCGGCGTCAAGCACATCGTGCTGGTCGGAAGCTCCGGAGGTGGATTCGCGGCGCTGCAGGTCGGTGCATTCCTCCCGCGGTCCGTGGTCGTTGCGATGAGCCCCCAGACGGATCTGCGCGCGTATTCGCCCCGCCTGGTGAACGCCGCGATCGGGCCTGCGTTCGGCAACCCCACCCTCTCCGAGGTGAGCGTCGAGCCGTTCCGTCTCAGCGCCGCAGAGCGTTTCGCGTCGCGTGCTGTGTATCCGCGGGTCGAGCTTGTCTCCAATCCCGGGGACAAAGTCCATGTGAAGCATCACGAGGCTCCCCTGCGCAACGCGTACTCGGCAGCGCGCCTGTCGAGGCGGTTCGGCACCACGGAGATCGATCTGGGCCCGGGGCATCGCTCCCTGGAGAACGACGCCTACGGTGCCGTGATGCGGACAGTGTACGACTCGTTGTGAGCCGTTGCTCCCCCTCCGGGCCGATGAGGATTGCGCCTATGCAGTGGACCGGACATGCGTAGAGGAGTGCGCGCGCGAGGGCGTTGCTCACTCCGGGATCGAGCGGGCGCGCTTCCCCGTACGGCGCGGCAATGTCTGCGGGAAACTCTGCGCCTTCATCTCGCGTTCGAAGATCTTGCCGAAGGGATCGGGCTCGAGCTCAGGGGGGCCGTCAGCCCGTGACGGTGCCGATGGCTCGGCCAGGGTCACTTGCGCGGCGATGCGCTGCTCGGCGCCGTCGCGGATGCACTCCTCCAGATGAGCGAAGGCCTCCTCTTCCCGCTCCTGGGCGAGGAAGTAGGTGAAGGTGCGGTATTTCTTGGAGACTTCTTTGGTCTCGCCATCCATGACGACGCGACCGTTCTCCAACCAGACCACCCGCGAGCAGACGTTCTCGATGGCTCGGGGCGCATGGTTCACCATGAACACCGTTCCCGCCCTTTCGAGCAGGTGATCCATCTTCTTCTTGGAGCGCTCGGCGAAGGCGGCGTCTCCGGTGGAGAGGGCCTCATCGATCATGAGGATCTTGGGCTCGGCCATCACGGCGATGGCGAACTTCAAGCGCGAGGACATCCCCGAGGAGTACGTGCGCATCGGCAGATCGATCGCACCACCGAGTGCCGAGAGCTCCGCGGCGTCTGTGAGACGTTCCTCGGCCTCCTGGGGGGACATCCCCATCGCGAGGAAGCCGAGTGTGATGTTCTCCGCGCCGGTCAGATCGGGGATCAGCGCTGCGCTCACCCCCAGCAGCTGCGGGCGCGCGCTCGTCAGCACAATGCCGGACGTGGGCGGTTCGACGCCTGCGAGCATGCGCAGCAGCGTCGATTTCCCCGACCCGTTCCGGCCGATGATCCCGATGAATTCCCCCTGACGCGCCGTGAGGTCCACGCCCCGGACCGCGGAGACGGACACCATGTGCCGACGTCGGGTCAGCCTGCCCTTGAGACCTTTGCGCGCTGTGCGATCCGTGCGCGGCACTTTGTAGCGCATCCGCACCTGATGCGCGACGACGGTGAGCGGCGAGTGCTCCGGGGGGACCCACAGGGTGCTCTCCTCGCGCTCGGGTGCCTCGGGAGAGGCGGTCGGGCTCTCAGCGGAGTTCGCGCCCATAGCTCTCCTCCCCTCGCCAGAAGAAGAGGAACCCGCCCACCACGAGCAGCACGACCCAGGTGAGGAGGATGAGCCACGAATCCAGCGCGGGCACGTGTCCGTCGATCAGCACCGTGCGAGACATGTCGATGACGCGGTACAGCGGATTCAGCGTGACGATCGACCGGATCGTCGGATCGTCGATGAACCGTTCGATCGGGAAGATCACGCCCGAGGTGTACATGAGGATCCGGCTGAACACGGACATGATGTTCGCCATGTCCGGAAGGTGGAACCCGATTCGCGCCGTGATGAAGGTGATCCCCAGGTTCATCGCCATGTGCAACAGAAAGATCGGGATGATCAGGGGCCAGGTGACCTGTGGAAAGGCGTGCGGCGGGATGAGGATGATCGCCACGCACATCGAGGCCGTCGTGATGACTGCGGTCAAGCCGCTCTGCAGCACGTTGGAGATCGGGATCGCCGCTCGCGGGAACGAGAAGGCCCGGATCATCGATTTTCCGGCGCGCATCGAGCCGACACCGGAGGTGAGCGCACCGGCTGTGGAGCGGAACATCAGGATACCGATCACGATGAACGCCGGAAAGTTCTCTACCCCGCGGTCCGCGCCGATCAGCACGCCGAAGATGAGCCAGTAGAACGCCGCATCGAGCATCGGTCTAAGGATCAACCAGCCGTTGCCGAGCAGGCTGCGACTCTCCTGGGTCGCAGCGCGCTGCCGCGAGTCATACCAGATGAAGTGACGCCGCTCCCACAGCTGACTCAGGTACTCACCGAATCGTGGCCGCACTCCGATCGGGGAGAGATCGACAGGATCCTGGCCGCGGTCCTCCAGAGCACGCGTCAGCTCGGAGAACGTCCTCACATCATTCGCCACTGCGCATCTCCTCGGCCTTCATGGTCACGCCCGAACGATACGCGATGCAGGCCGACCTCCTGCGAATGACGCCTCCACGTCATCGAGATTGGTGATACACCCCAGATTGTGACAACTGGCAACATGTGCGCGACATGCAGTCGTATGCACGTACCGTATGCCGAGGTGGTTGCGATCGAGGTCGCGCCCTTCCCTCACCCCTACACCCCGCGCCCAGGAGAGATTGATGAGCCCCAACGTCCCCCTCGAGACCGTCGGCGTGATCGGCCTCGGGTACATCGGCCTCCCCACCGCCGCGGTTCTCGCTCAGGCGGGGAAGCGCGTGATCGGCGTCGACCTCAAGCAGTCCAGTGTCGACTCCATCAACGCCGGCGAGGTGCCTTTCGTCGAGGAAGGGCTCGAAGCCGTGCTCGCCGGCGTGGTCGCACAGGGGAAGCTGAGCGCACAGCTCGAAACCCCGGAGGCCGATGCCTACATCGTTTCGGTGCCAACGCCCTTTAAGGGCGATCACGATGCGGATCTCTCCTACATCGAAGCCGCCGCGAAGGGCATCGCGCCGAAGCTCTCCGGCGGGGAACTGATCGTTCTGGAGTCCACGGCTCCCCCCGGGGCGACCGAGCATATGGCCAAGGTCATCCTCGACGCACGCCCGGAGTTCACCGACGAGCCGAACCTCCCGAACTCCCTGTACTTCTCCCACGCCCCGGAGCGCGTGCTCCCGGGCCGCATCATGATCGAGATGGTCGACAACGACCGGATCATCGGCGGCACCACCCACGAGGCCGCTGTGCTGAATCGCTACCTCTACGCGAGCTTCTGCCGGGGCGAACTGCTGCTCACGGACGCGAAGACCGCCGAGATGGCCAAGCTCACCGAGAACGCGTTCCGGGACGTGAACATCGCCTTCGCCAATGAGCTCTCGATCATCGCCGAGCGCCAGGGCATCGACGTCTGGGAGCTCATCGAGCTCGCCAACCACCACCCGCGAGTGAACATCCTCCAGCCCGGCCCGGGCGTGGGCGGGCACTGCATCGCGGTGGACCCCTGGTTCATCGTTTCTGCGGACCGCGAGTTCTCGAAGCTCATCGCCACCGCCCGCACTGTCAATGACTCGAAGCCGGAACTCGTTCTCGAGAAGGTGCTGGGGCGGGCGGACCGCTTCAAGAACCCCACCGTCGCCGCACTCGGGATCGCCTTCAAGGCGAACATCGACGATCTTCGCGAGTCGCCCAGCAAGGACATCGCCGTGGCCCTGGCAGACCGACTCACGGACGGCACCGTCCTGGTCGTCGAGCCCAATATCGAGACGCTCCCCCAGGAGTTCGATGGCAAGGCCAACGCGGAGCTCGCTGAGCTCGACGACGCTGTCGAGCGGGCGGATATCATCCTGCTCATGGTCGACCACGATCCGTTCAAGGAGTTCGACCGGGACAAGCTACAGGAGAAGGTCGTCATCGACACCAAGGGGCTGTGGCGCTGAGCCGACTCGCCCCGTCTGCGGGATACTGACCCCGGCCTCCTCCCTCGGCCCGCCTCCTCGTCCCTGATCTTCCAGGAGCTTTGCATCATGACTACCCGGATCGCGGCCGCGGCGGCGGCCCTGTTGTTCGCCCTCGGAGCGATGGTGCAGATCTGGAGCCCACGGCTCGGCCTCACCCTCATGCTCCTCGGAGTCATGGCGGCCGTCGCCTCGGTGCTCTTCCTGCAGCGGGGGATCCAGAAGCGGCTCATGAAGCATGAACGCTTCCTCGTGAAGCTCCAGCAGTCCGTGACCACCGGGACCAGGAAGGTGGAGCGTCTGGTCACCGCGGGGAACGCCACCGCGTCGAAGCACAGCGCGAGCCTGGAGCGTCGGGTGAAGCTCCTGGCCGAACGTCCCGCCGCAGCGCCCGGCCCGGCACCGCAGGTGCCCGACGCGGCGGCCGCGGCGCCGGCCCGTGCGGGGATCGGGCGCGCCTCGACCCCGGAGGTCACCAACCCGTTCACCGACGAGTCGTTCCGCTCGATGCTCGCTCCGGGCCGGGTGCAGAAGGTCGCGGGGGTCTTCCTCCCGGATCAGCTGTCCGAGCATGAACCGACTCAGTGGATGCCCGGGGATGTGGTCCTGTCCCTCGAGCGCTCCACGCCCGATCTGATCGTGGTCGACGAGGGCGCGATCCGCGACTCTTCCGTGTGGGCCGGTGCGTTCTCGGCGGTGGGCACCGCGTCGATGCGCGAGCTGCTCGACGGGCTCACCTGGGCGCAGGAGCACCGGGTCCCGGCGTATCTGCTGCCCTCGACCCTCGCTCCGGACGTGCACTCCTCCGCATTGCGACGCTCCAGCGCAGTGCTGCTCCCGCTGGGCACCGAGGCACTGGACGCCGCCGCGGGCGCCCCCCAGACCCCTCTCTTCCGGAGCCTCCAGCAGCTCGCGGCGGCTCGGACGGAGGGAGCGGCATGACGCGCAGGATCCTGCTCTACGGCGATGTGAACCTCAACTACCGGGACGGCTCCGGCGCCTGGCTCGAGGCCCTCGCCGAGTGCCTGCTCCGCACCGGCTCCGAGGTGCACGTCCTGCTCAAGGCGGACGTCGTCGAGAGCGACCGCCGCGCCGCACTGGACGAGCTCGAGAACCTCGTGGTGCACACGCCCTTCGACGACCAGGTCTCCGGCCTGGCAGGGATGAAGCCGCGTGCGGCCGCGAGCCGGATCGCGGTGCTCGACCGCCGCCACCGGTACGACATCGTCCTCTCCCGGGGCTTCGACATCGCCGCCCAGCTCGCCATCTCGGGCCGCTTCACCGGCCGGATGTGGCCGTACCTCACCGAGGGGGCCGCCTTCGCCTTCGCCCCCACCGAGCATCAGCGCGGGCTGCTGGACACCATCGCCGAGCAGTCGCGCCGGATCTTCGTCCAGACGGAGGAAGCCCGCTCGATCGTCGAGTCCCTCAACGGTGGGATGACCGGCAAGACGCTCGTCATGAACCCGATCGTCCCGGACGCAGCCTTCCGGTCGAAGAACACCGAGCCCGAACCCGGCGCTCCGCTCGAGATGGTCTACGCCGGCAAGTTCGCCCGCCTCTGGAACACCCTGCAGATGACCCGGCTGCCCTCCCGCCTCGCGGCCGAGGGCGTCGAGACCGTCCTCTCGATGGTGGGCGACAAGTTCCAGGGCACCGGGCCCGATGCGGCCTGGCTCGAGGAGATGAAGTCCGCCGCCGCGACCGATGATCCGCGCGTGAGGTGGCATGGCGGGCTCCCCCGCGCCCGCGTGCTCGACATCGTGCACGGCGCGGACCTCGGCCTGTGCTGGCGGGATGCCGAGCTCGACGCGAGCCCCGAGATCTCCACGAAGATGCTCGAGTGCTCCGCGCTCGGCACGCCCCCTCTCCTGAACCGCACCACGATGCACGAGCAGCTGCTCGGCGCGGACTACCCCCTGTTCATCGACGACGGCGACGCCCTCGCGACGGTGCGGCGGATCGCAGAGAACCCCCAGCTCGTCACCCAGGCCCGCTCCCGGGCACAGGCCGCGGTCCAGCCGTATTCGATGGAAGCCACGGTCGACCGCTTCCGCGGCTACTTCGCCCGCGCCGAGGCCGATCCGGCCACGGCCGGGGCGCTGCGCGTACAGGAGCGCCGGCAGCGCGTCGTCGTCGCGGGCCACGACTTCAAGTTCGCCTCCGACCTCATCGAGACCCTCCAGCAGCGCGAGGACATCGAGCTGCGCATCGACAAGTGGCATCGACTCGCCGCCCATGACAAGGACGCGAGCCTGGCGGCGGCGAACTGGGCGGACACCGTCATCTGCGAATGGTCGGGGCCGAACGCCGTCTTCTACGCTCGCCACCTGCCGGCCTCCACCCGGCTGATCGTGCGGTTCCACGGCTTCGAGGTCCGCGGCAAGTGGATCAAAGACCTCGATCCGCATCGCGTCGACGCCTTCGTGTTCATCTCGGACTTCTACCGCCGCCAGATCCTGCACACCCTGGAATGGCCCGAGCACCGCAGCACCGTCATCCACAACACGATCGACGCCGCCGATCTGGACCGCCCCAAGCTCCCGGGATCCCAATTCCACCTCGGACTGGCCGGCTACGTCCCGTTCCTCAAGCGCCCGGACCGCGCGGTGGACCTGCTCCGCCGCCTCCTGCGCACCGATGACCGGTTCCACCTGCACCTCCGCGGTCGTGCCCCGTGGAACTACCAGTGGGAGTGGCGGAAGCCCGCCGGGCAGGACGCGTACCGCGCCTTCTTCCGGGAGATCGCGGACGATCCGCAGCTGCGCCGCCACGTGATCTTCGAGCCGTTCTCCCCGGACATGGGCAACTGGTTCCGCCGCATCGGCTGGATGACGAGCCCGAGCTCCCGGGAGACCTTCCACCTCGCCCCGGTCGAGGGCATGGCCTCCGGCGCTCCCGCACTGGTCTGGGACCGGGACGGGGCCACGGAGATCTTCGGCCCCGAGTTCGTGCGCTCGACCACGGAGGAGCTCGCCGAGATCGTTCTCGCGCACATCGAGGAACCGCAGTGGGCGGAGCTGAGCTCTCGGGCCAAGGAACGCGCAGGACGCTACGACTTCGTCACGGCGCGGGAGCGATGGTTCGAGCTGCTGTCGCTCCCCCAGGGGGCACAGCCGCCCCTGCACGGCGAGAGCCTGCTCGCGGAGGGCGCCGCCCCGCAGAACCGCGCCGAAGCCCTCGTCGCACTCCACAACGCCTTCGAGCGCCACGGGGCCGAGCAGGCGGCCCAGGTGCTCGCGGACCACCCCGACTGGCTCGAGCCCGAGAGCACGATCGTGACCGGATGGCAGCGCCTCACCCGATGGGCCGAAGGCACCTCCCTTCCTCCCGCAGGAGTGGCACCGCTGTACCAGCCGCGGGTGGACACCGTGCTCGCGGTGGGAGCGGCCCGGAAGGACAGCTTCCCCACTGTGCGGACCGTGCCGACGGGGGCGCCGACGTCGGTGGGAGCCGCCGACCAGGACGTCCTGCTCGCCGTGGACGCCTTCACCCGCGCCGCGATCAGGGAGCGCGCGGCAGCGATCGTGGCGCGCGGACCGCTCACCACCGTGCTCGCCACCTGCCTCACGGCACGCCGCCTGGGCCTGCCGTGGTTCGCGGACGCCATCGAACCGCTCACGGGGTCCGGTCGCCGCGGAGCCCTTCTCGACCAGCTTCACGAGGCCATGGTCGGCGAAGCACGACCGACCGACGAGCTCACTGCGGTCCTGGACTCCCGAGCCTCCGCCCCGCCGACAGACTCCCCCGTCCCCCGCCTCGGCGACCTACGAATCGGGCTCATCGCCGATGAGTTCACGCGGCGGACCATCAGCACCGCGATGCCCACCGTCGAGCTGTCCCGAACGGGCTGGCCCGAGCAGCTCGAGGGGCTCTCCGCCGTGATCGTCGAATCCGCGTGGGAGGGTCGCGACCACGAGTGGTTCCACGGCATCGCCTACCACGGCGAGGAGGAGGCGGCAGACCTCTGGAACCTGCTGGCCGCCTGCCGGGAGCGCGCCATTCCCGTGCTGTTCTGGAACAAGGAGGACCCGGTGCACTTCCGGTCCTTCGCCCTGGCCGCGAGCCGCACCGATCACGTCTTCACGACCGACGCGGACCGGCTCCCCGCCTACCTGGCCCAGGCCAACCAGAACCTCACCGCCTCCTCGCTCCCGTTCTTCGCCGAGCCCCGCATCCACAACCCCCTGCCCGCATCCCGCCCCTTCTCGCTCACGGCGGCCTTCGCCGGCACGTACTACGGGAGCCGCTACCCGCAGCGCTCCGCGGAGCTGAGGATGATCCTCGAGACGGCTGCGGAGCACGGGCTGATGATCTACGACCGCCAGAAGGACCGGCCCGGCTCGCCGTACCGGATGCCGCAGGACCTGCAGCCGTTCTCGGTCGGCTCCGTGCCCTACGAGCAGGTGCTCGAGGTGTACAAGTCCCACCCCGTGAACCTCAACGTCAACTCCGTCTCCGACTCCCCGTCGATGTTCTCCCGCCGGGTGGTGGAGATCGCCGCCAGCGGCTCCGTGGTGGCCTCGGGGGCGGGGCGCGGTGTCCGGGAAGCACTCGGCCCCGAGTTCCCCGTCCTGGAATCCGCTGAGGAGTGGAGAGCGCATCTGGCGTCGTGGTTCTCCGACGAGAACGCGCGCCTGCGCAGCGCGTGGGGTCAGATGCGCACCGTGCTGCGGACCCACCGTGCCGACCAGTCGCTCGTGCTGATGCTCCGCACCGCAGGCATCGCCGTTGATCCTCATCGACTCCCCGACTACGGCTGGCTGGTGGAGTCCCCCGCCCAGGTGGAGTCCGCCGCCGCCCAGACCCTGCCCCCGGTCGTCATCACGCAGGACGAGACACTGCGTGAGATGGCAGCCGCCACGGGGCTCCGCACCGCGGCGACGACGGACGCCGCCGACTGGATCACTGCCACCCGGGCCGAGCCAGCTCCGACCCACTTCGAGGATCTGCTCCTCGCGACCCTGTTCGTCGACGCCGACGTGCTGAGCGCCCGGACGGACACCACCGAAGGAGCACCGTTGATCGCGCCAGGACTCGGAGCGCAGGACTCCGCGCTCTGGCGCTCCCACCTCAGCGGCCCCGCCGACGGGGACGCGCCGTGGGCGTGGCGGATGCCGGGGGTCGAGGACTGATGGAGCTCTCCACCGGTCATGGCCGACGCACCGAAGTGCCCGCGGAGTACCTGCAGATCGCTGACCGTTGGGCGCAGGGCACCATGCACACCTCCCGGTACCCGGACACGCACGTCGGCGACCCGGTGGACTGGTCCCTGGAGGCCCACGACGGCTCATGGCTCTTCCGGTTCCACAACATGGAGTACCTCTTCAGCATCTACCGGGCCTTCGACGAGACCGGCGAAGAGCGGTACCGGGAGCTGATCGACCGCCTGATCAGCAGCTGGGTGGCCGCACATCCCACCGCGCAGCCCGAGTCACCCGCGTGGATGCGGCACACCACCGCCATGCGGGCCCAGGCGCTCGCCTTCGCCGCGGGATACGTCCCGGCCACGGACGACTACGTCGGCGCACTTCGTCAGCACGGGAAATTCCTCGCGAACCCCGAGAACTACTCGGGAGCGTGGAACCACGGATTCGACGAATCCCTCGCCCTCCTGGCCGTCGGTGCGACCGTCGCCGACCGCGAGTGGATGGACTTGGCGGTGCGGCGCGCGAGCGACGCCATCGTCGCCATGTGCGATGCGCAGGGCGCCACCAACGAGCAGGCGTCCGTCTACCACTTCTACGTGTGGAAGCAGTTCGGCCAGTTCGAGGAGGAGCTCGAACGTTGCGGGCTCGAGCCACCGCCTGCGCTGCGGCGCCGCGAGGCGATCATCGACTTCCTCGTGCACGCGAGCCAGCCGGACGGTCGCCTCGTCTCCGTGGGCGATTCTCTCGGGACCCCGATCCCGAGGATCTCCGGCACCCCGCTCGAGTTCACCGCGAGCAAGGGCGAGGTCGGGGAACCGCCCTCGCGACGGGTGCAGGTGTTCGATCGCGGCTGGGCCTTCGCCCGGACGGGCTGGGGCACCGAGCGTCCCTACGCGGAGGAATCGCTCCTCACCGTGCGCTTCGGCCCCGGTCGGGCCGTGCACGGGCACAGCGATCACACCGGATTCCACTACTTCACGCAGGGTCGCACGGCCGTCGGGGACGCCGGCTTCTCCGGCTACGCGAACCCCGAGCGCCGCGCCTACGAGCTCAACGAGTACGGGCACAGCCAGGTCGTGATCTCCGGCGCCGGGCCCTACCGCCCGACGGCGCCCACCGAGCTGCTCCGGTACACCTCGGACCAGGAGTGGGAGCAGTTCCTCCTGCAGGACTCCCCGTACCAGGGGGTCGATCGCCGCCGCACCCTCACCTTCGTGCACGAGCCGGAATGCGTGCTCGTCCACGACTCCGTGTTCGTCCCCCGGGGAACGGTCGTGGCCCGCCAGCTGATGCACCTCGCCCCGTCCTTGCAGTTGAAGAGCCAGGAGGGGAAGGAACTGCTGCACTTCACGGACGAGCAGGGCTCGCTCGAGATCCGGCAGCTGCTTCCGGTGACCAACATCGACGTGGCGCGCGGCACCGAGGGCTCCCTCACCACCGGATGGGCTGGGATCGGGCTCAGCCGCCACGCCCCGAGCGCCGTCGTGACCAGCCGTGGACACGTCAAGAACCGCTGGTGCGACTTCCTCACACTGGTCACGCCGCGCCCCGGACTGGGCGTCGACGTCGGCGCGGGACAGGTCGAGGTGGGCGGGGTCGTCGTCCCGTTGCCGGTCCCGGTGCGCGGGGGGATCGATGGCTGAGGGCATGGAGTTCGCGAACGTCCCCATCCGCCAGGAGCCGCTGCGCATCGGATTCGTCGGCCACTGGTACGGCACGGCCTCATTGGCCCGGCTGCTCTCGAAGACCTACCGCACGGCCGCGGTCGTGGACATGAGCGGGACGCATGTCGGCTCGACGCTGTTCAACACTCCCGTGGTCAGCGCGGAACAGGCGACCTCGGATCCGCTCCTGCGTGACGTGCCCTGGATCGCCCACCAGGACCACGCCGTCCCGAATGGGCTCTCCGTGGAGCGCTACACGCTGATCGGGGGCGGCAATGCACGGATCCGCTCCCGCTTGGCAGAACTCGACATCATGACGGTGCATCGGCTCGCCCGGCAGCACCACCTCGCCGGACACACGGAGATGGCGGACTTCTTCAGCGCGTGGATCCACGAACGATTCAACTGCTATCTTCCCGCCACCGCCGAGCTCGGTGCCGGCACCACTTTCGCCTACGGAGGCGTGGGCTGCGTGATCCATGCCCGCGCAAAGATCGGGAAGGACGTGAAGATCGGCCAGGACGTCACCATCGGCGGTCGACTCCGGGTGAACTCCCCCGTGATCGGCGACCGGGTGCACATCGCCGCCGGCGCCCGCTGCGTGGGTGGGACGATCGGCAACAACGTGGTCGTCGGCACGAACGCCGTCGTCACCACGGACATCCCGGACAACTGCGTGGTGGCCGGTGTACCGGCGAGGATCATCAGCACGGACATGAGCCGCTACGACGGATACTTCCGGCACGCGACCTGATCCTGATGCCCGACCACCCCGGTCAGGCCCAGGTCATCCCGGCGGAGATCTGCTCCAGGAGGGCGTCCTTCCCCTCAGCGGTGGTCACGATGTCGAGGGTGATCAGCGAGTCGCCGCGCCGGGCGAAGTACTGCAGCTGCACCGCCTGCCCGCCGCTCGCTCTCAGGGTGGTCTCGACCCCGCGCAGCGTCACTCCGTCGGCCTCGATCTCTGGTGCCTCGGCCGTCTGCTCGGAGTCCGCCTCGAGCGCCTGCGCCAGCTGCTCCTCGACCGTGGCGTCCGTCCGCACGGAGCGCAGCGAGACGAACTGGCCGTCGTCCGAGGTCGCGCTGACCACCTCCGAGCTGTCATCGGAGGAGACACCACTGACCTGCCAACCCTCCGGGGGATTGAGCTGAGCACCGGACACGAGCAACGGCGAGCCGGGCTCCTGCGCGTCTACCGTGGGGGCCGGACTGCCGCTGGCCTCCTCCGGCGCAACAGTCTCGGTCCCCGACGGTGCAGCCGCTCCCGGGTTCTCGTCGCCGCCCGAATCGCTGGCAGCAGGATCCTGCCCTTCTGGTGACCCTTCGGTCACCGACGATTGCTCAGGGCTCGGCGAAGTCGTTACACTCCGGTCAGAACATCCCACGACGGCGACGACCGCGACCATTCCGGCGACCAGCAGGGCACTGTTTCTCATGGGGGCCACGCTAACTTCTTCTGAACGGCTGTGCGTCGTCGCGCCGTCGACAACTCGATCCCTGGGGCCCCATGTACTCGCCGTCGCCCGTCCCCCTCCCCTCCTCAGCACGCCGCGGCAGGACGATCCTCGTCCGCTCGGCGCCCGTGATGCTCCTGGCGATGATGCTGGTGCTCGGCACCTTCGCCATCACGGCAGTCCACTCGCCCTCCCCGGCGTCGGCGGCACCCGTGCCGCGGGGCACGGAGACCTCCCTCGGGCCGGCGTTCGACGAGAAGGTGCTCAGTCCGCAGATCGCGCACGGCACCGGGACCGACGGGCGTTCGCTGACCTACTACGTGACCTCAGGGAACACTGCGATGGGTGCGCTCTTCCAGGCCATCGACACGCTCAGCGGCCAGGTCGTCTTCGAGCAGCGGGTCGGCGAGGGGGTCGACGCATGGGCCATGGCCGTGAGCGGTGACACGGTCGTCTTCACCGTGAACGACATCGCGGCGCATCTGTACTCGTGGACGCCCGGCGATGCGGAGGTCACCTCCCTGGGCGCCGCCTTCGGCGAGGAGTCGGTGTGGTCGATGACGGCCGCCCCCGACGGGACCGTCTATGCCGGCTCGTACCCGACCGGACGGCTCTGGGAGGTGGACGTCAGCACCGGTGACGCGACGGCGATCGCGATCCCCAACGCCGGGGAGTCCTACCTGCGCGCGCTCACGGCGGACGACGAATACGTCTACGCCGGCTCCCTCGGCACCGGCAAGCTCGCCCGCGTGAACCGCTCCACAACCGCGATCAGCGCGATCACGCTCCCCACGCCGAAGTCCGGCACGAACAACACCATCACCGACCTGGCGCTGCGCGGCCGGTACCTGATGGTGATCTCGCCCAGTGCACCGGCGATGTACGTCTACGACACGAAGGCCGGGTCCTTCGTCAAGACCGTGGAGATCAACGGGTCCGGGGACCGGCTCCCCACATCGACCGCGATCACCGGCGTGAACAGCGCGATCTCCCCGGTGGATCCCAGCGGACGGTACGTGTACTTCCAGCGCTCGAACTTCGGTCTGGGCGAGCTCGACCTGCGCACCCTCGAGTACGCGCGGACGGGGTACTCGACGCAGACCTCGCCGCGCGACATGGTCTGGCTGGACACCGGCTTCAGCGGGTGGGCGAATCCCAGCCTCATCGTCGCCGGAGCGCTCGGCACGCAGTGGGCGTACGACACCTCCGTGCGGAACCTCAGCTCCCGGCCGGGCCGCCAGCGGGACCTGCAACCGGACGTCGGCGGGGCGCCCGGCGAGATCCGCAGCCTCGGCGCGGGGCCCGACGGCAGGGTGTACATCGGTGGTTTCCAGAACCCGACCGGAGTACGGATCTTCGATCCGGCCACGAGCAGCTTCGACGAGATCCGCACCATGCCGCAGGTGGAGGGCTTCGGCACCGCCGGGTCGAAGGTCCTCATGGGCGGCTACCCCCGAGCCCAGCTGCTCACCTACGATCCCGCGGCCCCGGCCGACTACAACGGTGCCGAGGACGACTTCAGCCTGAACCCGAGCCTGCACGAACTCGGCTCCGGACAGGAACGCCCCTTCGACTTCGTCGAGCTGGGGGACGGCACCGTCGGGGTGGCCACGGTCGCGGTGAAGAGCGCGGCGGGCGGCGCGTTCACCGTGTGGACCCCGAACTCCGACGAGACCCGCACGTATCGCAACCCCATCCCGAACCAGAGCGTCGTCGCACTGGAGGAGGTCAACGGGGTCGTGGTCGCCGGCTCCTCCATCAACGGCGGGACCGGGTACTCCCCGACGGAGTCGAAGTCCGAGCTGTTCACGATCGATCCGGCCACTGGGGAGGTCCTGTCGTCCCTGGTCCCCTCCGATCAGGGAAATGTCCCGTGGGTGAACGCGTTCTCCGTCGACCCCTCCGACCAGACGCTGTGGGGCATCGCCGGCCGGGTGCTGTTCCACGCCGAGGTGGCCGAGGACGGCACACTCACGGTGCTCAAGAAGCAGAAGCTCTTCGAGAACAATCCGGGCTTCTACGGCAACGACTTCTCGACCTTCGTGCGTGACGGGGTCGTGTACGCCACCGCGGACGGGAACCTGTACGCGATCAATCCGATGACCTTCGAGAAGACGACGCTCGCCACCGGCGGGATCACGGACATGGTCGTCGTCGGGAATCGCGATCTGTACTACGCCAAGGACAACCTCGAGCTGTTCCGGTACCGACTGCCGGCGCAGACGGCCGTGGCGGCGCCCCTCCTCGGCAGCCACACCCAGACCGACGTCTACAACCCCGGCTCCACGGTGTTCTCCGGGATCGGGACCCCCGGCTCCACGGTCACCGTGACGACCGCCGGCTCCTCTGTGACGGCCCGGGTGGATGCCGACGGGACCTGGACCGCACCGGCGGTGAGGGTGCCCGAAGGCACCCACGAGGTGAGCCTAGTGGCGCGCCTGGACGGTGCGACCAGCGCGACGGTGACCAGCACCGTGCAGTTCTCCGCCCCCATCAGCACTCCCGGCATCACGTCGCATCGGGCGGGGCAGGAGTATCCCGCGGGCGAGGTGAGCTTCCACGGCACGGGCACCCGCGGCTCAACGGTCACCCTGACCGTCGCCGGAGAGCGGGTGACGACGCCGGTCTACTCCTCCGGGCAGTGGTTCGCCCCGCCGATCCAGGTCCCCGCCGGCCGGCAGATGGTCACACTCAGCGCCAGCAAGGACGGCTATACGACACCGCAGACCTCGACCACGCTGACCTTCGTGAACGATGTCGCGTCGCCTCAGTTGACCAGCCCGGCGGTCGGGTCCACCACTGCGGCGGGCACGGTCGATCTGCACGGGACGGCCGATCCGTACGCGGAGGTCACGGTCACCGCAGGGGGCAGGACGGTCACCGTCCCGACCTACAGCTCCGGCATGTGGTTCGCGGAGGACATGCGGATCCCCAGCGGGAATCAGGCGATCTACATGACCGCGGAGCTGG
>Ga0079226_10001113_pt1 | contig 20400 bp, 15 predicted proteins | sample Poulit2014_FD_76345 | JGI IMG/M metagenome (GOLD analysis project Ga0079226, IMG submission 76345) | Agricultural soil microbial communities from Georgia to study Nitrogen management - Poultry litter 2014 | ecosystem: Environmental > Terrestrial > Soil > Agricultural land | place: USA: Georgia... | reverse complement strand
GCTAGGCTGGCCAGGAACGAATAACAAATCTATTACGTTTGCGATTCGCGCGTGTCGCTCGACGAGGCGGGTAAGAAACAAAAGTGCCGGTCATGTAGACCGCTTGGGGCACAAGCCGGGCGATTGAGGGCAAGGTAGCTGCCTGTGTTCCGTTCGCCCGTGTTGTAGATGTTCGTGTTGTAGTTGATCCGGTGACTCTGCGGGACACCTATGACCCGGACGGTGACTTGGCATCACCCCTTCACGTGCGGTGCCGAAGCGGCCCTGGCCGGCTTCAGTGCCCGAGCAGTAATGCCGAACTGGTCACCCCGGTGGTGATGCAGGATCAGCTGGGGTGGACCAGCGAGAACCGGTGGATCTGCTACGCATGAGCTGAGGCCCCGCGCTTTCGCGTGTCCTTCTGCAGCCCTTGGACAAGCCAGGAGCCGACGGGAGGATTGGTCAGCCAAGAGGCTGGCTTGACCACCCAACGTCGTGACAGAAGCAAGGTCAGGACAATCGAGCCGAGCACCAGCAGCACGGTGCCGCCGTTGCCGATGGTCTCGCCTGCATCGGAGTACCGGAACAGCAGAAGGATGGGGGCATGCAACAGATATACCGTCAGGGAGTTCTCGCCGATCCCGGTCCACCAGTGCCGTAGCTTCGGGGTGATCGCCAGCAGTGCGAAACACGCAGTGGTGCTCACGATCAGCACCAGGATGCGCCCGATCATGCCCTTCACCGCCGTCGTGCCGTATATCTCGTAGCTGGCTGTCATATGGAAGATCGAAACCGGAAAATCCGTATGCGTCAGGAACGACAGCACCAGCCCGGCGAGCAAAACCAGTCCTGCCAGCCACTTGAAACGGAAGTTGCGGATCTTGTCCAGACGCTCGGGAGTGCCCAGGAGCCCAATCACGAAGAACGGCAGAAAGCTCAGGGCCCGGCCCAAGGAGATCGTTGCATCCAGTTGCGGAGCCAGCGGTGCCAGCACCGAGACTGCCACTGCAAAAGCCAACGGGTAGCGCAAAGACTTCAGCAGCGGCGTGCACAAGCGCCAGATGAACAGGGCCAACAGGAACCACAGGGTCCACGACGGGTGGAACATGTTGACGTTGAAGTCGCTGCCGTTGATCAGCACGCGTAAGCAAGCATGGATCAACTGAAAGATCATGTACGGCACCAGCAGACTGGACAGCAGCCGGCCGGTCTGCCTGGGCTCGTTGCGATACGAGCGCGAGAGGTAACCCGAGATCATCACGAAGGCCGGCATGTGGAAGGCGTAGATCCACGTTTCCAACGCGCCACCCAGGTAGCTGTTCACGCTGTTCAGCGGATGTCCGATCACCACCAGCGTGATCAGGATCGCCTTGGCGTTGTCGAGGTACGGGTCGCGGACCTTCCGCGGGGTAGTTGCGGTGGACACCGTTTGCCTTCCTGCTTCGGGGAGGAGATTCATCGAGGGGATGATGACCCGGAGCGTGTGAGTGCATGACAGGGCACGCACTGCCGGGCGGATAACGAAATGGTAACGTACGAGCAGCAGGAGTAGCCTCGGTGTGAGGAATCGCGTGTTGGCCGTTGCTGTGGTGCCGGAGCTAGAGGCCGGTGCTGTCGGGTACCGGTGTCGTGGGGGCTTGAGGCATACAGGCCTCGCGCTCGCAAGTACGAATTCTAGGCTCGGCGTGTGGAGGTATGGTGAAATATTCAACGAATGAGCATGCCACCACGGTGAGAGACTTGCTGCGATCCCGGGCGTTGATAGGTTGACGTGATGCGCGACGTTTACCTCGCACCACATGAGATCGGGAGCGGAGGACGTACCTCCGTTATTGCCGATCATTGTCGAATGTTCCTCAACGAGGGTCTGCAACCGACGGTCCTCACGTTCGGCTATTCGCGAAACATCGGCCAAATTGGGGCGAACTTCCGGCGTGAATATAATTTGCCGGATGCGGTGAGGGTGCGAAACATTCACTCTGATCTGCTGAGGCGGAATACCGAAGACTCGACCCTGGACTGGTCGCGTGCAGAGGATGAGGACGTCGAAGGGCTGCTGGCGCAGGACGATGAGTACGGGAGTAAGGGGTACGTCCGTTACTTCGACGCTCGTGGCGAATACGTCAAGTTCCGCCGCTGGACCCAGGGAGGTGTCCCGGTCCAGACCACCTACTTCCGTCACCGCCGTCCTGTGTTCCGCAGGAACTACACCGCGGCAGGGTTCTGCGGTATGGAGGAGCACTATGACCCACGCACCGGGAGAGTCAGTCAGGAGCGCTACTACACCCCGGACGGGTACTGCTACGCCAGTCGCTGGCTGAACCCCGATGACGGTAAGCATTCAGGGCTTTTTGTATTCGACCGCGACACCGGAAAGGTCCGGCGATTCGCAAATAACGTTCCCTGGCATGTGGCATGGCTTGATTCTGTGATCCGCGAGAGCGCCGAGAAGCCCATCCTCATTGCACACTCGCCGGGCGCTGCGCGAAAAGTTATCCGAATAGATCCCTCACTGGCCGAGTTGGTCTTCGTCTGGCATGAAAACCATCTTGAAGCCCCCTACACAGCCGGATCCGCTATCCGACCAGAGTATGCTGATACCTTCAAGCGATTCAGCGATATGCCCTTGGCGCTATTCGCGACCGAGGCGCAGGCCCAGGATTTGCGTGTTCGGTACCCGAAGGCGAAGAACATCGCCACCGTGTCTCCCATCGTGCGGGACAAGCGGATCAGCGACTCTGTTCAGACCGACCCGGGCAGGGTGGGCGTCTTCTGCCGGTTGCGGCCCAATAAGCGTGTGGACCATATCGTGCGGGCGATGGCAGGCGTGATAGACGCCGTCCCCCATGCGACCTTGCACGTCTTTGGTCGCGGGCCGGAGCTTCCCCGGCTGGAAGAGCTGGCCGGCACGTTGAAGGAGGAGGGAAAGATCGTCTTCCATGGTCGCGTGGAGGAGGTCGGGGACGAGATCGCTCGATGTCAGGTGACCGTATCCACATCGGCGGTGGAGTCCTTTGGTCTTTCGATCGGGGAATCGCTCGCCGCGGGTACCCCCGTGGTCGCCTATGACATCAAATACGGTCCCAGGGACATCATTCGCGATGGGGTAGACGGGTATCTCGTCCCGAGCGGTGACGAGAAGCGGCTGAAGCAGCGGGTGGTGGACGTCCTGAAAAATGAGAAGCGCGCGGCGCGCATGGGGCGCGAGGGACAGGCGAGGGTGAACCGTCTCTACAGTGCTGCCGAAGTGTCCCGCCGCTGGCGGGAGCTGGTGCTGGACTGAACCGGGTGCCGCCGTGCGCCTGGAATCGCGGCCCGTGCGCGAAGGAGAATGCGCCGTTCCGCGTGTCGCGTGTAGGGGTGGGGCGTGCAGAGTCTGGCATCCTCGTGCTGAGGCCGGTGTACCTGTGAAGGGGATTCGAGGCTGCCTGAGATTGATATGGCCTGGAGTACACTGCCGTAACGCTATTTGTGTCGAAAGGAGGGCCGGTGTACTCACTACTGCTGCTGAACGGTGGCATAGGTGCACGAGTCGGGGCTGGCCAACCCAAACAGCTCCTCAAGGTGCGGGGAATTCCGATCCTTGTCTACTCGCTCGTTGCAGTCGATGAGATCGAAGAAGTCACCCAGATCGTGCTCAACTATCCGCCGGGCTGGCGCGAGCAGGTGGAGCAGGTGCTGCAGGCGTACGCCATCAAGACACCGGTGACCTTTGTGGAAGCGGGGGACTCGCGCCACTCCTCGGTGGCAGCGATGCTCCCGCACGCGCAGAACGACAAGGTCATCATTCACGAAGCTGCACGTCCGCTGGTGACGCGCCAAGACTTCGAGAGCCTGATCGCAGCTCGCGAGGAGAACGTCTCGCTGATGCTGCAGATCCCGTTCACCGTTGCTCCCGTGGACCCGAACACCCGAGAGGTGACCGGATCGCTCGAGCGGGACCGCCTGCGCAACGTTCAGCTCCCGCAGAAGTTCAACAAGGCCCATCTGCAGGAAGCGCACGAGCATGCCCTCTCCAGTGGCAAGGTCTTCACCGAGGACGCGACCCTGGTGGCAGTTGCCGGCAAGCCCGTGCACTTCATCGATGGACCCAGTCAGAACTTCAAGGTGACAACTCCCGTAGACGTGCGGCTCGCGACCTACCTCCTGCAGGAAGACGAGGGTGAAGATGAGTAAGACGGCATTGGTGACCGGCGCCTCGAAGGGGATCGGGCTGGAGACGATCCGCCGTCTGCTGGATGCCGACAACGAGGTCACCACTGTGGTGTTGATGGCCCGGGACTCAGAGGACTTCACTCGGAACGTCGAGGAGCTGCGCCGACACAACCCTCACGGCAAGCGGATCATCACTTCGACGGTCGACGTGGGCAACCGAACGGCGCTGCAACTGGCGATCGGTCGGATCTACGATGAGGTCGGTAACGTCGACTTGCTGGTGAACAACGCCGGCTACACCAACCCGGTGCCCCTTCAGCAGGTTGAGTTCGACGACTTCGAGCGCACCATGGCGGTCAACCTGTATGGTCCGTTCACCCTGGTGCAGGACCTGCTGCACCGGGGAAACAAGTTTGACCTCATCGTCAACGTCGCCTCCACCGCGGGCATCAACGGCCGGTCGGGCTGGCTCACCTACTCCGCCTCTAAGGCAGCTGTGATCAACATGAGCCAGGTGATGCGCGACGAACTGGCGATCTACGGAACGCGGGTGGTGTGCATCTCCCCGGGGCGCACAGCCACGGCGCTACGCCGTACGCTTGCTCCGGACGAGGACCCGACCACTATTATGCAACCCGAACACGTTGCTCAGGTCATCGAGACACTCGCCTCACCCGTTGGCCGGTTCATCGATTCGGAGAACCTTGTCGTCCGGCAGTAAGGGACGCGCTACGCGCTCATGAGAAAGATCTGCACTCTCCTCACACTCGGAAGCATTGTCCTTGGCGCGTTCCTCGGCATCATCGGTGCCCCGTGGTGGTTGACGGCGCTCGTCGCCCTGGCCGGCATGATCGCCTTTCTCCTCAATGCGAGAGTGCGGGGGAACTTCCGGACCGTCACCCGACCGATGACACTTCAGCGGGAGTATCGGGCGGGCTGGTTCCTGGTGGGAGGCGCGGTGGCAGCCGGGGCAGCGTCGGCGAATGTCCTGGTCATCGGTGGGAGCGTGGCGCTGGGAGTCGGCCTGATCTTTTCTGAGCCGAAACTTGCACCGAAATGGGGCGCTCTGACCCCCTCGGTTCGCAATCTTCCCGGTGCTCAAACGTTCGGCTGGGTCCGATCAGTGGTGACAACCTTCCTGTTGCTCGGGCTGGTTGGATCGTTTGCGCTTTTCCTGGTTCCGGCCGTCGGCACGGGGATGGCTTGGGTATCCCTGGGAGTGAACCTGGTGGCCGCCGCGCTGGCGGCCACCGTTACTCTCTACGCGGCGCGGATGCGCTCACTGGTCTCGAATCGGAAATGGGAAGCAGTCGCCGAATACTGCCCGGCGTTCGCGCTCTATTTTTCCGCTCCCGCCGGCTCCGCCTACCAGGTGAAGATGTGGTTACCCTTTCTGGAACGTACGGGGCTGCCTTGGGTGATCATCCTCCGCGAGCGGCGATACCTCAATCTGTTCGCGGACCTGACAGACGCGCCCGTAGTGGTCGCTTCCCGCTTGTCCAGCCTAGACCGTGCGCTCGTGCCCTCGATCCGGGCCGTGTTCTATGTGAACAACAGCTTCAAGAATTCCCATTGCGTGCGCTTCTCCGATCGCACTCATGTCCAGTTGTTGCACGGTGACAGCGATAAAGTCGCCAGCTTCAGTCCAGTGACGGCGATGTACGATCGTGTCTTCGTTGCCGGCCGAGCCGGACAGGACCGCTATGCCCGCAACGGTGTGGAGATCCCGGATGAGAAGTTCCGCATCGTGGGGCGACCGCAGGTCGAGGGGATCGAGCGGGAAGCCAAGGCCGGGGCCACCGACACGCAGCAGGCGCCCACCGTGCTGTACGCCCCGACATGGCAGGGATTCCAGAAGGACGCGAACTTCTCTTCTCTGCCACGGGCGGAATCGATCGTCCGGGCGCTGCTGGGGGCGGGGTGCCGCATCATCTTCCGGGTCCACCCGTCCTCGCTGCGTAGCTCCGGTTCGGCAGCGGTGATCAGCAGGGTCGTGGAGATCTTGGCCGAGGACGCGCGTCATGGCGAAGACCACCTATTCGGTGAGCGTGCTCAGGAGGAGATCGATCTCGTCGACTGCATGAACCTCTCCGATGCGCTGGTGACGGACATATCGTCGGTACCAGGGGACTACTTGTTCAGCGAGAAGCCGTTCATCACGGTCAAGACCTTCGACGATATGCCCGAACCCGAGTTCGTCCAGGCCTATCCACTCGCCGGAGCCTCCTACATCTGGGACTGGACAAGGGCTGACCAGCTTCCCCCGATCATCCAAGAAATGCTTGGTGACGATCCGCTCCACGCGAAGCGCTCCAGTATGCGCCAATACTACCTGGGTGACTTTTCCAGTCAGGGATACGCGAACCACTTCATCGATGCTGTGCGCACAGTCGTCAACGAGAACTATGTCGTTACCCAATAACACGGTTCGACAACTCGTGCGCCCTATTTGTTGGAGCTCTGTCGGTGGGCGCGGCGCTATTGGTGAGCGACACGGCGGGTGCGGGTTCGCCGGGTTACCGGTGCAACGAGTAATGGGTGACGGACCTGCAGCTGCAGGTCCAATAAGCGGGCACCGACGGCTGTCGCCGTATTCGGGCAACGGTGCCGCTCAAATCGGTGACACAGCTAGGGTTGATGGGTGGAGTTTGTAGAATCCGGAGTGAGCGGCACGTACAGCCCTGGCATGAGCTCGGGGATCTGTGTTGTCATTCCTACTTTCCGCCGTGAAGATGATGCGACTGCACAGGCTGACCGGTTTGCTCGGATGGCAGTCGTGTCTTCGGTCCACGTCATCGATCAGGCCGGCACCCTTGCTGCGCACCAGCCGTTTACAGCACTCCAGGAGCGAGCGCCCGAAGTGCACCTGGTCACGCAGCCGAATCTCGGCGGCTCCGGCGGATACGCGCGAGGGATGCTGGAGTCGATGACCAGTACCGCAGGCCCGATTCTTCTCTCCGACGACGATGCAATCCTCCCGGAGGAAGCGCTCACGGCGATGGTCGAATACCAAGCGAGTACCGCGCGCCCTACGATCATGGGCACGGGCATGCTCGCTGCGGAGAACCCCACCATGCTGGTTTCACAGGCTGAAGCAGTGCGCAAGCGCGATTTTATGTGGGGGCCCGCAGACGGGGTGCATGAGGCACTCGATGTGAAGAGCTCGTCCGAACACGTCAACTCTGCGCTGCGGCTGCGCGCCAGGCCCAACTATTCGGGCTGGTGGGGAACACTTCTCCCCCCGGGTGCGGTGGCGGAACTGGGTCTGCCCGCTCCGTACTTCCTGAAGTGGGATGACGCAGAGTACGGGCTGCGCGCCACCGCCCACGGGTACGACACAGTGGTGTTGCCGCAGGCGCGAGTGATTCATCCCACCTGGGGTGCCTATAAGACCCAGATGGGCTGGACGGCACGCATTCTGCACCGCAACCGGCTCACCACCGCCGCTGCCCACGGCGCCGGGAGAGGAGTGGTGGTTTCCTCCTTGCTGCATCAGATCAAACACATTCTCGCCGGACACCACCTCACAGCCACGCTCTGGTCTGCGGGTATCGACCAGTTCCTTGCCGGACCACAGGAGTGGCTCGGCAGAGATCTGGCCCGGGCGCGGCAGGACGGCCAAGAACTGGTCGACCGCTGGTACCGGAACCACCCCGAGCGGCAGGCGCATCCCAAGGCCACGAGACCATCCTCCTTACCGCTGGGACCGGCACTGCTACGGGCGCTGGTGGGACTGATCCCACTACCACGCACTCGCGTCGTGCTGCACCTTCCTGTGGATGATGTCAACTGGCGTACCACTCTGGGCGCCGATGTGGTGGTCATGATCGCCCCCGACGGTTCCATCGCTGGAGAACTGTCACCTCAGCGCGCCACGGCACGTACGCTACTGGCGCACACGGTACGCCAACACGCAATCATGATGAGGCGGTGGCGCAGGCTACGGAAGCTGTACCGTCAGGCGTTACCGACTTGGACGACCCCGGAGGCTTGGAAGCAGATGATCACGCGTGCGGAAGCAGAACAGGCCCACCACACCTGATGCCACCACGTACAGCAACGCTCTCCCGACGGCTGCGCAGCACCGGAGGAAGGCTCCTTCGCCGCTTCGGTCTGCTGCCGGGAGGAACACCGGACAAACTCGGTGAGGACGAACGTCTCCTGGGTACCAGCCTGTGTGGGCACATGGCTGTGTTCTTTCCCGACACGGTGGACAGCCTCTACCAGCTCCGAAGCTGGTATGGCCCGCTGCGCGCTCTGCACGCGGAGCAGGGGCTGACGGTGATCTGTATGGACTCACGCGTCGCCGCACGGCTACGTGAGGAGATCGACACGCCGGTGATCGTTATCGGGCAGGAGTCCACCCTGGATGACCTGCTGTCCCACAGCCAGGTCAAGCTGTTCTTGTACGTGAACTACAACCCGTTGAATTTCTTGGCACTGCGGTTGAGGTCCGTGCTGCATGTCTCCCTGTTGCATGGTGACTCCGACAAGAGAGTCTCAGTCTCAAACCAGGTCAAAGCGTACGACTATTCGTTCGTGGCCGGTCGGGCAGCCATTGACCGCTACGCGCGCTATACCGCGCTCTTCGACGCCCAAGAGCGTTGTATTGCGGTAGGAAGACCGGCGTTGGACACCGACCAACGGCCAGGCAGGCCAACACGCCCTGAGGGAACACCCGCCACGGTTCTGTACGCGCCCACATGGGAGGGAGGGCAGAGCACTGTGGCATACGGTTCCCTGCCCACCCATGGTCCCGCCCTGGTCGAATCGTTGCAGCGTGCCGGGTTGCGTGTGATCTACCGACCACACCCACTGACCGGTGTACGTGATCCTTCCTACGGTGAAGCGGACGCTCGGCTGCGGGAAATGTTGGCCGGTGACCACGGCTTCATCTCCGAGGGCCGGGAGTTGATGACGGACTTCGACCAGGCCGACCTACTCATCTGCGACGTCTCGGCCGTGGCGAACGACTGGCTGGTCACGGGCCGACCGCTGCTCATTACTCGAACCAGTTCACCGCAGACGCGCGAAGCGGCGACGCAGCTCTTGCAGGTCACTCCCCGTCTGACGGCTGCCGAGGCGTCGCAGGCCGGCTCGATCGCTGTCGAACACATCACACAGGACCCGCAGCAAGCCGAGCGGGCCGCCCTCGTTGAGTACTATCTCGGAGACATCCGTCCGGGCGCGTCGCTAGGACGTTTTCTGGCAGCCTGTCGCGATCTGAGCAGTATTCGGGACCGCGAGTGGCGCCGCATTGTGGCAGCGGAAGGCGGTGAACTGCGTAACCTGTGATTCCCAGCACTACGACCTCCGCCGCACTGTGTGGTCGCTACGATGAGCCAAGCACACCTCGAACCCGGTATGAAAGTGATGACGTGATCCGAGCGAAACAGCACGACGAGGGCCGCGGCCTGTGAGTGCCAGGCCGGGCTACGTCGCAGGGGAGAAACGCACCACCCGGGAGATCCTGCGCGAGATCGTCCAGGCACGCAGCATCCTGTGGGTCCTGATCAAACGGGACCTGAAGGTCCGCTATGCCGACTCCGCCCTCGGGTATGTGTGGTCCGTGCTCGAACCACTGTTGATGAGCGGCATCTACTGGTTCGTCTTCGTGCTCATCTTCCAGCGGAAGATGGGTGGTGATCCATACATCATCTTCCTGCTCGCCGGAATGTTGCCCTGGATGTGGTTCACCAGTGGGCTCACCGAGGGGTCGAAGGCCTTGCGTTCGCAGCGCAAGCTGATTGCCTCGACGGCGTTACCTCGGCAGATCTGGGTGCTCCGAGCTGTCTGCGGTAAGGGACTGGAGTTCGTCTTCTCCATTCCCGTGTTCATCGCATTCCTCATCTTCTACACCCCGGAGTTCAACGCCTCGGTGCCCTTGGTGTTGGTGGGGATGCTCATCCAGTTCGTGCTGCTGTTCGGGCTCGGGCTGCTGCTCTCACCGGTCATGATGCTCTACCGTGACATCGAACCGCTCGTGCGGATTGCCAACCGTGCGCTGTTCTACGCCTCGCCGATCATCTACGGGATCAACATGGTGTTCTCCGTGGGGCTGCCCCGTTTCGTGGAAGTCCTCTACCAGTTCAACCCGATCACCGGGATCATGGAAGCGTATCGATCGGGCTTCTTCGAAGAGCCGACGCGATACGGGCTCATCGGGCTGTCCGCCGCGATCAGTGTGCTGGTACTGATCGCGGGGTGGGTCGTGTTCGCACGCATGGAACGATCGGTGCTGAAGGAGGTCTAGTGGCAACGAACGAACCCGTGATCTCCATCGACGGCGTCGGGGTGGAGTTCTCTCGAACCCGAAAGAACATGAGCCTGCGCGAGCTCATCTTCAAACGTTCCAGCCGCACCATGGGCGACAGCTTCTGGGCGCTTCGCAATATCTCCTTCGACGTACGGCAGGGAGAAGCGATCGGCGTGGTCGGGCGCAACGGGCAGGGGAAATCCACGCTGCTGAAGATCGTCGCCGGGGTACTTCTTCCCGATGAGGGACAGGTGCGCGTCAACCAGGGCGTGGCGCCTCTGATCGAGATCACCGGTGGGTTTGCCCCGGATCTGACCGGCCGGGAAAACATCTACCTTGCTGCGGGGCTGCACGGGATGACCAGGGAGCAGACGGACGACCGCTTCGAGGAGATTGTTGACTTCTCCGAGCTGGAGGACTTCCTCGACACCCCTTTCCGGCATTACTCCTCGGGGATGAAGGTGCGGCTGGCTTTCGCCGTGATCTCTCGTCTGGAAGACCCCATCTTGCTTGTCGATGAAGTCCTCGCCGTCGGAGACAAGGCCTTCCGGAAGAAGTGCCACGATCGGATCGAAGAGCTCCTGGCGGCAGGCCGTACCCTCTTCCTCGTCTCACACTCGGATGGTGATTTGAAGAAGTTCTGTCATCGGGGCCTGTACCTTCGCGGTGGCCAGATGCAGGCGGACGGCCCGATCAACGAGATCCTGGAGCAATACACCAAGGAAGGGTAGCCGATCGCTCACGCCGAGGACCCAGGGTCCTTCGCCTCGCTGCTGGTACCACGATGACCTGTACGCGGAAGCGATGATTATCGCAACCAAAAAGTTATACCATCGGGCAACAAGCTGGCGAACCAGGCGTATGCTTTGCGTGTCAATGCTTGCGGGGGCAGTGGGCCGATAGATGTGGACTCGATAAGTGCAACGCAAAACTAGTCGCGATGTGGAGAACGCGGCCGTATCGTTAGCGGCCCTGTTGAGCCTGGTGCTCCTCTTTGTGGGCCAGGTCGAAATAGGGGTTATCGCATGGGGAACTGCTTTTGCCGGCTCCTTCGTTCCGACAGTAAGTCGCTATCGTCGCCGAGTATTCGGCAAAGTGCTCGGAATGCAGCCTACGAACCGTATCCTGATGCTGGTGGCCATCGGCGTGTTGCTGGCGGACTCCGCCACCCCCAATGTGTGGTTGGCTTGGATTGCACTGGTGATGACTGTGTTCGTCACTCGCAGCGAAGGGGCCCTGCGCAAGCTCGGAACGTTTGCCCGGCCGCGCGCTTCCGGCTTTGAGCTTGCTCGCATACCGAGCCGGTTCCGGAAGCTGTCGACCGCCTACGGCGTGTTCCAATGCGTGTCCCTGCTTGGATTTCTCGTCCTCGCGCTGTCGGAGGCACCGGGCGGACTGTGGCTGATCCCTTCTAGTGCTTGCTGTTTGACCTACATCCTCATCGGTGCCGACCTGATCTCCGCGCGACGAGTCTCCAGGCTGGTGAATGCGACTTTGCCGGACCGGGTGATGGCCCTTCGTCCCGCGTTCATGGTGTATTGGGATGCGCCGAAGAATTCTCAGTACCAGCTCGCGATGTGGATCCCGCATCTGCGTGGGCTCGGCCTCCCGTTCTTCGTCCTCGTGCGCAACAGTGAGTCCTTCGAACAAGCGGTGTCCGTATGCGGTGGAGTACCCGTGGTGCATGGCCGTACAATGGCCGATCTGGAGCGGTACTGCGTCCCTTCCCTGCGGGCAGTCTTCTACATGAACAACGCCGCCCGGAACTCCCACTGCGTGCGATACAGCCACTTAGAGCACGTGCAGCTGCTGCACGGGGACAGCGACAAAGCTCCCAGCTTCAACCCGGTCACTAGAATGTTCGACAAGATCTTCGTAGCCGGACAAGCGGGTATCGACCGCTATAGCTCCCATGGGATCGACATATCCCGCGATCGCTTCGAGATCGTCGGCCGGCCACAGGTCTCGGGAATCATCCGGCCTTTGGGTGGCACAAGTGAGACTTCCGGTGAGACCCTGCTCTACGCCCCGACATGGCGCGGGTACCACGACGACGCCTCGTACAGCTCATTGGCGTCTGCCCGTGGCATCATCGCCGCCGCGCTACAGCGTGGATATCATGTGATCTTTCGGCCGCATCCGTATGCCTATAAGGACGAGGAGTTCACACGTATCATCCGTTCGGTTCACCAGATGCTGCGTGAGGACCAACAGGCCAGCGGCCGGCAGCACTTCTTCGGTAGTCCGGCAGAGAAGCAGATGTCGATCACCGAATGCTTCAACCGCTCAGATCTGATGGTGACGGACATATCGAGCGTCGTGGTGGACTACCTCTACTCGGAGAAGCCCCTCATTTTGGTGCGACGAGGTTCGGCGGAGAGCTTCGTGCATGAGTTCCCTGTGGCGGAGGCGGCTTACGTGGTGGACGGTTCGGTTGAAGAGCTCGAGGCTGCTTTCGCTGATATCGAGACGGGGGATCCTCTGGCAACCGTGCGGTCTGAGAAGCGTGCCTACTATCTCGGGGACTTCAGCGATGACGGGTATGAGGGAGTTTTCCGTGCTGCTGCGCGGCGGGCGGTGCTCGGGCGCCAGGAGATGAACACCGCGTCTGCAACGGCGCAGATGGACTATGCTGCAGGGGTCTAGATCAGCAGCAGATCTAAACGGATGCAGCTATGAGCGGGGCGGCCGAGCCGCGGCGGGAGAGGAAACAGGTGATCTGTGCGTAGTGTCGGCACGAGCAGTGCATGGGAATCCCGGCAGCTCTCTCGCCCTCGGCTGACGGCAGGGGTCTTTCTCCTGGTGGGCCTGATGGGAGCAGTCTTCATCTCGCCGGCAGCCGCCGACACACAGAGCGATGCTGAATGGCTGCAGTACCGACATGTGGCCACCAAGAACGCCGTGATCACCACCGATTCGGACGTGTTCACCGGCGAGTTGTCCACGCCCAATCAAGTGCGCGCTACTCCCGTGGTCGCCGATGGCAAGGTCTTCGTGGGCAATCATGACAGTGGTGATCTGCAAGCATTCGACCTGAGCACCGGCGAGCAGCTGTGGCACGCACAGGCGCCGAACTGGGTGCATTCGGAAATGATCTATCACGACGGCCACGTGTACGTGGGCTACGGCAACCGGTTCTTCCAGGACAACGGACTGCGTGGAACGGGAGAAAGCGGGGTGCTCTGCCTGGACGCCGAGAGCGGAGAGGTGGCGTGGCAGTACGACACCCCCGGTGAAGTGATGCCCACCCCCGCCGTTGTGGACGGATCCCTGTACGTGGTCACCGGTGACCGGCACCTGTACCAGCTGGACCCGCAGACCGGTGAGGAACGTAGTGTGACCGAGATCGGCCACACCGTGAGCATGTCTGCACCGGCTGTCGCCGGCTCGATGCTCTACTTCGGTAGCGGTGCACCGCAACCGTACACCTTCTTCGCCTACGACACCTCCGCCGGAGACTTCGCCTGGAGCACGCCGTTCGAGGACTTCCGGGCCGGCCTCGATGACGTACCACCGGCGGTGGCTGACGGCATCGTGGTCACCACCGCCAACCGCGGAATACCGGACACGAGCTCGGGGCAGACGCGAGCGGAGCACGTGGCCATCGCCATGGACGCCGAGACCGGCGAGGTGCTCTGGCAGAAGGATGTCGGCATCGGTGAGAGGCCGAAGAACAACCGCTCCGGTGCGCCGATCATCGCCGGCGGCACCGTGTTTTTCGGCAGCCCCACGACCAAGCGTGCCTACGCCTACGACCTGCATAGCGGTGAGCAGCTGTGGAGCTACGACACCGGCCCCATCAAGGGCGCACCGGTAGCCAAGGACGGCACCGTCTTCTTCTCCACCACCGAGGGCAAACTGTTCGCACTCGATGCCGGAACCGGGCAGAAGCAGGGTGAAATACAGCTCTCCGAGGAACCGTTGGCGCCGGCCGGACCGATCATCGTCAACGACACTCTCGTGGTGGCCAGCCAGGACACCAACGTCTACATGCTGCCTATTTCTGAAGTGACTGCAGGGGACGCCGGTGCCGATTCGAGCAACGCGGCCCAGGCCAGTGACGCATCAGATGCGGGTGCGCCCTGGGGGTGGATTGGCGGCGGCATCGGTGCGGTGGTGATCATCCTGGTCCTCGCCGGCGTCATCCTGATGCGCAAACAGCGCCGTAGAACCTGAAGTGCCCGCATTCCCTATGACGACACTGGCCGACGCCTCCTGAGCATGGCCCTGCCCTGCGGCTGGTTGTGCTGCCCGTGTCCGTGGTGCTGATTCTGCCAGCAGCACAGCTGCATCGGGCGTGGTCTGCAGGGCGCCTCGGCTCGGGGCTATTCTTCCGAGAGGTCGAATGAGAAGTCCCACTTCGCATCGGGGTACAACGGCCAACGGAACGAGCGGTAGATATACCGATGTTCATCGTTCCCGAACTCCGGAGTCTTGACTTCGAAAACCACATGTGGATCCTTATCGTGGCTGACCTCGACTATCCGGCTTTCCGTTGTGTCGTCACCAGTCTTGATCGCTCCCGACGTGATGAGTACAGTATCGGCATCCGGCAGATATTGAGTGTTGCCGATGATGGATGAAAAGAAGTCCGTACCGCGGTCCTTGCCGTAGGACCACACTTCCTCGACAGTCTTGTCCACTTCATTGATGCGATATTGGACGCCGCGACTGTAAGTGTCGCTTATGTCGGTGTCTCCTCGCGTTATCACCGTATTATTGTCGAAAAGTAGAATATCTGCGGTGTCAGGGTCACCGTCCTGATCCGGCATGATCTTCATCGCATGTTGACCGGCAGGAAACTTCACGTCGCCGACGGGATCGAGGAGATACTTATCATATGAGTCCGGCCAGTCCTGGTGGGCGGCAAGTATCCATTCGATTTCCGCATCGGGATACGAGAGCTTGATGATCGAATCTTGGCTGCGCCCAGAAATGAGGATGCTCTGATCGTCGTTGTCAAACACGATCGCATTTTGGTGGATCCAGTCGTTGACGTCAGCGTTCTTCCCGGTGTACTCCTCGTACGCGGCAGCAGGAAAGAGGTCCCTGTCGTTGATGAAGCGAAGTGTTTCACCAGTATTCCGATCAATCGCGATCATTTGATCTTGTTCATACTTCGAATCGGGTTCATGAGTCGTGGCGAGGAGATTGCCGTTCGGCAGCTCGATCACGTCATGATGAATGATGTTGCTCTTATCGTACCCGTCGATTTGGATGACGTAGTCATTATAGACTTTCCCGAGCATGTCGATCTCGAGAAGTTGATTGTACTGATCGCGGGCCTCGTCCTGCGTGGCGAAAATAATATGACCGTTTTGAAGTCGTTCGAACGCGAGCTTGATCGGTTCTGTCGAGTACCACCGAACATCTGCGTTCGCGTCGATGGCATAGAGGTATTTCGTGGACGGGATCATGAAGGACAGCCCGTCTGCCATTTCGGCTGGCTCGGAGTGGACAAGTTCGGGTTGTAGAAAGTCCTCCGGTAGCGGTTCCGTCTCGATAGTGATGCTGCTCTCGTCGACGAGCTCTCCGTCTTCGGTTTCGAGCTGCAATTGCACACTATTGGCTGAGTCGGGATATAAACCCAGGACGGGAACGCGATGGTCGGTTCGGTAACTCTCATAGGTGCGCGCAATTGAACTGTTGTCATCTTTGCCGGCAACGGTGACCCGGACGCTGGTGGGTTCATCGGTGTGGAACATGACAAGAGCCGTCAGCGGGGCGGTGCTGTATGGGTCCTGGATGACCAGGGGATCCTGGAGGGTGTAGTCGCCCTCTTGGTACTTCTGCGCGTATTGCTGTTCGGTCAGGTCCTGATAGTTCTCACGCCGATGGTCCAGGAAGGTGACTTGCCTAGCATCGGGGTCAGCTGGTGGGTCAAAACTGCTTGCGCTTTCGGAGTCCTGCTCACCCGAGGCATAGACCACCGCCAGTGCGATGAGGGCTGCGAGGATGAGGACGGCGGCGAGAATGACACCGCCGGTGAGCTTTCGGCGGTTACCCGCTCGGGCGTGTCGCGTCTGATTGACCACAGAGACGTCTCCTCACATTGCTCCAGTGCCGTGTCGAGCCGCAGACTGCTCCCGGCTGCGACAGTACTACCTTGACGTGCATCTTGGGGCAGGTTCCCGGTGACGTGGCGGCACGGGATGGGACGCGGAACTGGTGTCGAATCCTTGGTTGTCCGAGGAACAGTCCGAGGAGTTGCCCGCCGAGTTGCCGGAGTTCGCCGATGTAGAGGACCGTGCGCGGCACGGGCTTCGATTGCCCTCGGCATCCGGCCGGCACCTGCTGTCCAATCGTGTGGCCGTGTTACAAGCCCTGCCGCAGGACGTCACGGCTAGACTGGCTGCCGTCACGCCAGAAGTAGGAGGCATAGGTTTGTCTGAACCACCACGACGCACGGGTGTACCGGGACCGGTGGGAGTGACTGCGTGAGCGCAACCGTGGCGGTCGTGGTGACTTATAACCGCGCTGAACTCCTGGCCTCCTGTCTCGACGCCCTCGCAGTACAGGAAACCCCGCTGGCAGCCGTGGTGGTGATCGACAACGCCTCCACCGACACCTCAGGGCAAGTGGCACGGGAACATCCGATCAACGCCGACGTGCACACGCTCACCGACAACCTCGGGGGAGCGGGCGGATTCGCCGCGGGCATGGCCCTGGCTCTGGACAAGTACGATCCGGACTGGCTCTGGCTCATGGATGACGACACCATCGCTTACCCGGGTGCCCACGGCAGCCTGCTGGTGGCAGCCGATGCCTACGGTGAAGAGCTGGCCGTCCTGAGCTCCCGTGCCGTGTGGACCGATGGGCGGATCCACCCGATGAACCGCTCCCGGGAACGGATCGATGCCAGGGCCGGCGAACGCCGTCGTGCCGCCAGAGCCCAGTCCCATCCCATCCGGACCGCCTCCTTCGTGGCCATCATGCTCAATGCGGCCCACTGCCGCCGCACCGGCCTGCCCTATGCGGACTACTTCATCTGGGGTGACGACACCGAGTACTCCGGTCGTCTACTGCGCGAGGGCCACGGCATTCAGGTGCACACCTCGGTGGTGGAGCACCGCACGAAGACCTTCGCCTCCTGGCAGACGGACCCTGGCCCCCGGTTCTACTACGACGTGCGCAATAAGCTCTGGGTCTACCTCAAATCCGGATCTTTCCGGTGGTGGGAGAGGATCATGTACCTCGGTTCAGCCGCTCTGGGCTGGGCCGGCACCATCCGCCGGTCTTCCCGGCGGCGCACACTGCTGAGGCAGGCCTGGCGTGGGCTCCGCGACGGCGTCCTCCGGCGACCGGCGCCCACCAGTGGGGTGCTGGCCGGTGAAGGGCAGATCGGCGATGCTGTGCAGACGATCGAGGAAGGAGCACGGAGCCGGGGATGACCCATCAGGACGCCGACCGTGCGGGTGCGGAAGCCGCGGAGCGCGATGTGCCTGCGTTCTCCGTACTGTTGCCGGTGTACGCGGGGGACCGTGCCGAATGGCTCCGCCGCGCGTTTGCCTCGATCACCACCGAACAGGAACTACCCCCCGATGAAGTGGTGCTGGTGCGCGACGGCCCGGTGCCCGAAGAGCTCGAAGCGGTGATCACCCAGCTGCGCGAGGAATCGGGCGTCCCGGTGCAGTACGTCCCACTACCGCAGAACCTGCGTCTGGCAGGGGCCCTGAGCGTGGGTCTGGAGCGTTGCACCCACGAGGTCGTCGCCCGCGCCGATGCCGACGACATCTGCTTGCCGCAACGCTTCGCCCGCCAGATCCCGGCCATGGCCGAACTGGACCTGCTGGGCTCGGCCATGGCCGAGTTCAGTGCTGAGTCGCCGGAGGATTCGGCAATAATGCAGGGCACGAGCGCGACCCGCTCCCGGCCAGAGACCGGCGAGGAGATCCGCGCCTACGCCGCATTCCACAACCCTTTCAACCACCCCAGCATCGTGTTCCGCAAGTCGGCGGTCCTGGCCGCCGGCGGCTATCAGGACATGCCGCTGATGGAGGACTACTGGCTGTTCGTGCGCATGATCGCCGACGGCGCCCGAGTGGGAAACGTAGGTGAGCCTCTGGTGGCGTACCGGGTGGGCGAGGAGCTCTTCGAGCGTCGCGGTGGATTGCGTGCGTTGCGCTCCGACCTCCGATTTCAACGAGGTACCCACGCTCTGGGCATCACCACCCGCGGCCAGTACCTGCGTAATCTGGCCCTGCGGGCCGGCTACAGGCTCGTCCCAGGGCGGTTGCGAGCATGGGGCTACAACAAATTCGTGGCGGACCGAAACGAACGGCGACGGCCGGTAGGAGAGCAGGAATGAGCGGTACGGATGCTGATCTCGTTGTTGTCGGATCGGGGTTCTTCGGCCTGACGATCGCTGAGCGTGCGGCGAACCTGCATGGGCTGCGGGTGTTGGTGTTGGACCGGCGCTCGCATATTGGGGGGAATGCGTATTCGCAGGCGGAGGAGAACACCGGTATCGAGGTGCACCGGTATGGGGCGCATTTGTTTCACACCTCCAACGAGCGGGTGTGGGAGTATGTGACGCGGTTCACTGACTTCACCTCGTATCAGCACCGGGTGTATACGACGGTCGGCGGTGAGGTGTTCCCGATGCCGATCAATTTGGGGACGATCAATCAGTACTTCCGGGCGGCGCTCACGCCGGATCAGGCGCGTGCGCTGGTGGCCGAGCAGTCGGCTGAGGTGGCTGGTCATGAGGTCACCAATTTGGAGGAGAAGGGGATCTCGCTGATCGGGCGGCCGTTGTATGAGGCGTTCATCCGCGGATATACGGCCAAGCAGTGGCAGACCGATCCGAAGGAGTTGCCGGCTTCGATCATTGCCCGGCTACCGGTGCGGTACACCTATAACAACCGGTACTTCAGTGATGCCCATGAGGGGTTGCCGGTCGATGGGTACACCGCGTGGTTGGAGCGGATGGCGGATCATCCTCGTATCGAGGTGGTGTTGGAGACCGACTTCTTCGATACGGGGCAGCCATTGCACAAGGATGCGTTGGTGGGGCAGCTCCCGGTGGTCTACACCGGCCCGCTGGATGAGTACTTCGGGCACAGCCAGGGCCACCTGTCATGGCGGACGTTGGATTTCGAGGAAGAAGTGCTCGATGTGGGAGATTTTCAGGGCACCTCGGTGATGAACTACGGGGACGAGGAGATCCCCTATACGCGGATTCATGAGTTCCGCCATTTCCATCCCGAGCGGGACTACCCCAAGGACCAGACGGTGATCATGCGAGAGTATTCGCGGTTCGCCGAGGTGGGGGATGAGCCTTACTATCCGATCAACACGGCCCGGGACCGGGAGCAGCTGCTGGCCTACCGGGACCTAGCCAAGGCAGAGGCTGGGGTGCTCTTCGGTGGCCGGCTGGGCACCTATAAGTACCTCGATATGCACATGGCGATCGGTTCCGCCCTGAGCATGGTGGACAATAAGCTCGACTCGATCTTGCACTGAACAGTTGGTGCCCGTTGTTCGACCGACGAGCCGCGGGCGTCCAGGCGGACATCGAGAGGCAGGTGGGCTGCTTCGGTGCAGCGGTCCTGGTGCTCAGTCCTTTCTTCCCCAGCACAGCGGCATCACAAGAGGCGGGCTCCTCGAAGAGAGAACTACGGAAGGCGGGAGCCAGCCGAGGTATTGCGCGCGTTCTGGGATGGGGTGGCGGTCTGGTTGCGCTGGTGCTGTTCTGCATCGCACTGATGGGCCCAGCCTTCGTCCTCATCGACCCATGACGGGCTCGCGGCCGGCATCGGTGCGCACTGGCTGCCGGAGGGCTCCGCTACAGCCAGCAGTAGCTGCGGTACCCCACTGGCCGCAGCCGACGAACGGTTCTTCGTGGTCCGCACATGCAGCAGGGACTGGCCCAGCTCAGGTCACCCTCGCGATTTTCCGTCCTGGCGTCGGAACGCGTGCACCATAGGTTTCAGTACTGCGTCAGTACGTTTCAGCGCTGACTTCAGCCGGCGTTCGATCGCCCCAGGGGCCAGGTCGTGAAGCGAACG
>Ga0079226_10001112_pt1 | contig 20409 bp, 22 predicted proteins | sample Poulit2014_FD_76345 | JGI IMG/M metagenome (GOLD analysis project Ga0079226, IMG submission 76345) | Agricultural soil microbial communities from Georgia to study Nitrogen management - Poultry litter 2014 | ecosystem: Environmental > Terrestrial > Soil > Agricultural land | place: USA: Georgia... | reverse complement strand
CCCGGCCCATCTCCTTAACAGCCTGCTCTAAGGCTTCCATCGTCTGCTTATTCTTGTCCTAGTCCACAAGGCAGTTGTATAATTTTTGCAGCTGCCGGAGCCGATACTGCTTGTTGGCAATCGGAATCTGCATGGAACCTCCGATGAACTTATCCCCGGTCTCCTGGAACATGTATCGCCATTTATCTGACAACCTCCTCTTACCGTTAGCCGTATTAGGATTGTAGTAAGCCAGCTGTTGTCTTGCTATGGCAAGGCCAATTTTGCTTTTACTTCTTTCTGAACATAGGGTCGTGCGATCGGTGAGGACTAGCAAGGCTGATTTGTGGTTCTTGCGACCATCAGGTCGACTTCGATATTGCCCAGTCGGGAGCGCTTGACGACGACGTCGGGGCGCTCGCTGATAGAGGTGCGGCCGGTTATTTTGCCACTGCTGTCCTGGCGATTCCCCTGTCTGCGCCATGCTTGAGGCCTTTATAAAGGTCCGCATCATCGGAGTCGCCTCGGTGCTTGGCCGCCGTTGCCTGATAATGCTTGCCTGCCATCCCGTTGTCGGGTTTATTACGATTCAAGCTCACGGCTGATCGTCGAGCGATGCACGCCAATATTACGAGCTATTTCACTTTGATTATGGCCTGCTTCTAACAAAGCTTGTATTTTATGTCGACTTTCTACACTGAGTTGGTTGTATTTTTCCATAACAACATGAATATAACCCGCTTGGCTGAAAATTTCAGGGGCATGCTCCTGAGATCTTTCTTCATGTTGCACTTATTACTTAAACTCAGGGAAAGATAAATTAATCATTTAATTGTTGCACTTCGCAAGTTGAATTCAAGTAAAATCTTAGCTATATATTCAATTTTAATGAAATTCCACTAATTAACAGCTTGTTAGGTTTTCAAATTTTGGGACAATAGTTTTCTATCACCTCCGTGTCCAGGATTTAACTTATCTCAATCCACTCGTTCGTTATACTGATCAATCGTATCTTCTTCCTCCGTCTGCTCTTCCTCACGGTGTTCCAAAATGTAGGTAACGGCTTCATGAATAGTTTGGTGAAAGTAGGGGCCACCCACTTCCTTTGCCAAACCAGAGCGCAGCATCACATCCCGAACAGGTCCCTTAAGGCCGGCAAAATGCAGGTCAATATCCAGATTCTCCATATTTTTATAAACCATTTTCAGTGCTTCCAGCGCGGTCGTATCCATATCGTTAATACTACGGCCGTCAATAATCACGGCATGGATTTTTTCTTGACGATCCTCCGCAATTTCAATGATCGTATCTTTAAAATATTCCGCATTGGTGAATGAGAAAGAGGCATCCACCCTAAGGGTTAATATGCCATTGACGGGTTTTGCTTTAGGGATCCTGCTCTTATCACGATATATCTTGGTTCCTTCCACATGGCCTAATATAGCTATATGCGGGCGGCTGGCCCTGAACAATACGCCAATCAGCGAAGCTCCAATACCCAATAATATCCCTTCCTGGATACCAATAAATAAAATTGTTATAAAGGTAAAAAGGGCAATATAGCCATCCCGATCCTTAGCTTTAAAAAGATAGGCGATTTCTTTTAAATCGATCATTCCTAATGCGGCTACAATGATAATAGCAGCCAGCGTAGCCATTGGGATATAGTACAAGAGCGACGTTAAAAACAACAGCGCAATGATTATGATAAGTGCTGTAAAGATATTAGATATCGGCGTTTTTGCGCCCGTTTGTTCATTTACAGCCGACCGTGTAAAACTCCCCGATATGGGTACGCTTTGGAAAAAGCTGCCTATAAAGTTAGATGATCCCAGTGCAAAAAGTTCCTGATTGGCGCTTACCGTATAGTTATGCTTCATCGTAAACATGCGCGAAACCGTCATTAGATGCATTATTTCAATAAATGCAAGCGTAATGGCCGTCGGGAGAAGTCGCCTTATTTTACCGAAGCCAATATTGGGCATAGCTATACTCGATAATCCCCGTGGAATATCCCCCACTAAATCAATTTCCTGGATCGAAATATTGGCTGCCCAAACGAAAATTGATGCCGAAATGACTACAACCAAATAGCTTGGTATTTTAGGTGTCAAATATTTAAAAACAAGTAGTAGCAGAATGCTTCCAACCCCCAGTGCAGCCGTAAGATAGTGAATATCACTAATATGCTTCCATAACTCAGCCACTAATACATAAATATACTTGCTCTGGCTTAGGTCGATGCCCAGCAAATTTCCAAACTGACTTCCTACAATAATGATGGGGGCCGCCAAGCTAAATCCTAATATGACGGGTTTCGACAACAAGTTGACTATAAAACCAAGCCTTGCTACCGACATAGCAATTTGTATGATCCCCACCATCATACATAAAATGATTACCAGCGTTACATACTCTGAGGTGCCGGCCTCTGCCAGCGTCCCAACCCCCGCTGAAATAATTAACATATCAATAGCAACCACCCCGACTGATATGTGGCGGGAAGTTCCAAATAAGGGATAGATAAGCAAAGGCACAACTGAGGCATACAGCCCATATATCGGCGGTAAACCTCCCAGCACTGCATAGGCCATGGCCTGTGGTACTACCATCACTGCCACCGTGATACCCGCCAGCGCATCACTTTTTAAAAGGTCTGGTGAATATCCGGCAATCCATTTTCGAAGCATCAGGTGAGTAATAACCCACCGGTAGATCTTTTTGAATGCTCGTCCCATATAATTATTAGCGGCCAGTTAACTAATTAGCGTATAAAAAACATTATAATAATAAAGTACAAGGGACGCTAAGGTTATTTAAAGGTCTCTCCACCAATTTATAACTTGGTAGCAGTGGCTCCGTAAGATAGCTTTCCAAAATTAATTACAGGTTAAGATTTCCAGAAAAGACAATCCCTATTATGAGAACGAATTTAAAAGCTCCATGGGATTATAGGCTCATCATTATAATGAGTTTTTTGGCAATTATTTTAGGAGGATCACTGCTTATCGAACCAATTGTGCTCCATACCACTAACGTATTAGCTATCATTTTGAGAGCCTTAGCTTTTGGGATTTATGGATGCAGCATTCAACCCAAAAAGTTAAAGATAATACGTTTTAGGGCGGTCTTAGGATAATCGAATTCAAAAATATTAATCTTGTTGATGTAACCTCGCATGCAATGGTGGGCTCCATTCGTACTTTTGATATTGGTATATTATTTGGATATATCGGGTATTATAAAATTGGCGTATTGGGAAACTGCAAAGCGTTTGCTTCAAATTCTAATCATACTGTACTTATTGAAACAACCGACAATAAAAAAATGATTAATACACCAGGCGATCCGGCAATGTTTGTAGAATCATTAAATAACAAATTAAAGAAAAAGTCTGTGAGATTTGTCCGTTAAGCCCTTGTTTTACTTAGATCAGCTATTTTCATAATTACTTTTAAGATCAATAGAATGGTTTTTATAAGCTTTACAAACTCTTAGGCGGGCACTAATCGCGTAAAACATACCATCCCACTATCAAACTGTTTGGTAACCTTAAAGCCTGCCCGATCAAATAAATGGTTGCTTTCCTCAATGCTCCAAAATGATAGTCCGCTGAGTGTAGTAGTATTCTGCAACATCTTCGCATACCAGGTATCAGCTTTTAGGAGATGCATCATATAAAAGACCCCTTCTTTTTTAATTATTCGACGGGCTTCATAAAGCACTTTCAAAGGATCTTTCAGTTCATTTAATGTTCCTCCCATGGTAAGCCCATCGAAAGTAGCGCTAAAGAAGGGAAGATGCCGCGCATCTGCTCTCAACAAATATTGGCTGGAATTATTTGCCGCTGCTCGTTTCCGAGCTTCTTTAAGCATTGCACTGGAAAAATCTAAGGAGACCATTACACAATCAGAAAGCTGACTTTTAATGAACCGCCCGTAAAGTCCGGTAGAACATCCAATATCCAAATACTGATCTCCAGGCTGCATGTTTAGCCATTTAACAAACAACTTCTGCTCTTCTTCAACGGGAAAATCCTTACCGGTCAGGATTGAAAGTGACCTCTCCCGCCAAACCTCTTCATAAAGCGCTGCTGTCAATCCCCAGTGGTTCGTGCTTTGAACCCATGTTAATGGCTCCGGCTCATCTGTAAGTAAATCGATAATATTCTCTCTGATCTCATATTCATCTCCTTGTCTGGAACAAACAGTGCCATTTAAAAGCTTATTCAAATCAGCGGCCTCATCCGAAATAACAATAGGGGAGCGCTCATCTTCAGGAGAACGGATTTCCAATGGCATAAGGTAGATTTGTTATATTAGCGGAATAGCCCGGAACAGATACTCCAGGACAAGCTGTTATCCTATACGAAAAGGGACCGTTGGGGTTACAAATTGTGATTTTTTTGCAGCACAATTGATAGCTGAGCTCCTTTTTGAACGCCCAGCATTTGCTTGGCATTTCCCTGGTTAATACCCACTTCAAGCATCCCCGCGCTTCCAATATAAGCAACCGGCTCTCCCTCGGCCACATCCCCAAATGTGGTTGCAATATTATCCAAGATAACATTCCCCACATACAACTTTACTTCTTCGTCTGCAATAACCTCCTCAATAAGAGACTTAGATATATTCGTTATCAGATTTCCAAATTTGTCAATGTGGATGACGGTTCCTTCTAACCCATCCTTGTCAGCAATAGGCTGCATCCAGCGATAACTAACCAGTTCATTAACAGGTTCGCCTAAGTTAGTTAAATCCACTCCGCGACTTAAGTGAGCTGCAGCCGGTGCAAAGATATCCCGACCATGAAAAGTATCTGAAGGTCCTCTCCGCAGATATTCCTCTTTTGTCAATCGTACGGCTTTATAGGGTCGGTTAGCAGTAAGCAGGGAAAATATTCCATTATCGGGTCCAACAAAGTACTGATCCTCCAGCTGCAGCGCTATTGCTTTTCGTTCTGTACCTACGCCCGGATCTATTACAACCGTATGAACCGTACTGGAAGGGAAAAGCATAGCAGAGTTCTTGAGCACCCATGAGCCCGCCATAATATCCTGAGAGGGTATATCATGAGAAACATCAATGAGACGAACTTCAGGCGCAATACCTAACATTACGGCCTTCATCGCGCTCACATAGTAATCCTTTAGACCGAAATCGGTCGTAAGTGTTATAATATTACGCATATTTATTCAACATCACCGGCATGACGAGCATAAGCATTTGCTCATCCTCGTCTTCTTCAGATGGCTTTACGATACCTGCTCTGTTAGGAGTCGAAAACTCAAAATTTACGTCCTCATTATCCACATTTCCCAATACATCAGCCAAATATTTAGCATTAAACCCAATCTCCACTTCTTCGTTGTCATAGTCGCAGGCAACCGTTTCCTTTGCTTCGCTGCTCATATCGATGTCCTCCGCTCGAATAACAAGCTGATCGGAACCCATCTGTAAACGTATTTGCCGGGTTGTAGAACTTGAAAATATGGCCACTCGTTTGACGGTGGCCAGCATCTGTTCTTTATTGATGACCATCAGCTTGTCATTCTCTCTGGGGATGACGGAATCATAATTCGGATATTGCTCATTGATCAAACGCGTAATGACAATTGTGCTGCCACTCTTGAAGCGCGCATGATCTTCTGTAATCGTCATATTACATCCTTCTCCATGCAGCGCCTTTTTTACCAGATTCAAAGCCTTTTCCGGGACAATAAAGCTTATTTCTTCTTCACTTGTTAAATCCTGCCTAATATAGCGGACCAAGCGATGTCCGTCCGTAGCTACAAACTTACTTTCTTCCGGACCTATATCAAAATATACTCCCATCATAGCTGGGCGTAAGTCGTCATTTGAAACGGCAAACAGTGTCTTATCAATAGCCTTTAAAATATCATCCTTTGTCGTTTTAAGTGTATGCCCTTTATCTAAATTAGGCACTTCGGGAAACTCATCCGGATCCTCCCCAACCAGCTTATAGGTTCCCTTATCCGTTCGGAACTTAATATTAAACTTTTCATCTACTTCAAAACCCACTGGTATATCGGGAAGCTGACGAAGGGTCTCCGTCAACCGATGTGCAGGAATAGCTACGGCTCCATCTTCGTCAATATCGGCATCAAGATATTCAATGATAGAAATTTCCAGGTCAGTGGCCGTCAGTCGCAGCTGCCCGTCTTTACTCTCAAACAAGATCGTTTCTAAAATAGGGAGTGTGGCCTTATTTGGAACGGCTCCGGAAACAGCCGTGAGGGCTTTAACTAATGCGCTGCTTGATAAATTGAATCTCATAAAGGGTAGAATTTTAGCATTTATTAGACTTCAAAAAGTCCGCAGAATAAGTGTTATATACTAATAAATACTCGCTCTCTAAGCAACCAAATTTGCCGGCTTTATTTGATACAAAACAAGCAGCTATTTATCCGTAAGTACAGAGTTGTAAAACAGCTCGATTTATATAAGCACGCTCACTTAAAACATAGCAATCAGGTTTATTAAAAATAACAATATTTTGTATGTTAGTTGGTCCTGAATTTATAATTACTAGGCCTGCAATTTTTTGTGCGTATCCTTCTCTTAGGTCCTACAGCTGTAGGAAAAACTGCTCTGTCCATCAACCTGGCTCAGATAATAGGAGCTGAAATCATCTCGGTTGATTCCCGTCAGTGTTACAAATATTTAAATATCGGAACGGCAACACCCACCAGGAAGGAACGTGGAGGAATCCCTCATTATAACCTCTCAATTATAGATCCTGCTACAAAAGATAGTGCGGCTGATTATCACAAACGTGCACAGAAATGGCAAAAATCTATTGCATCTGAGGGCAAATCATCACTATATGTAGGAGGCAGTACACTGCATGTTCAATGCACAATCCAGCCTTTAGACAATGTGCCCAAAGCAAATGAACAAAATATCGCCCTGCTGGAATCGCGTATTGAAAAGGAGGGAATTGAAGCGCTCTACAAAAAGCTGCAGCAAGTGGACCCGGAGTACAGCCAAAAAATGGACGGGATGAATACCCAGCGCATCGTTCGAGCACTTGACGTATGGATGCAGACGGGACAGCCCTTCAGTTCCTTCCACTCTGATGAGAATACAATTACTGTTCCCGAGGATATGCTGGTGTTTGGATTAACACGGGACCGGCAAATGCTGTATAACCGTATCAATCGGCGCGTAGACCGGATGTTTGATCAGGGCTTTTTAGAAGAAGTCCGATCTATTCTGGAACGGGGATATTCCCTTGATGATCCGGGTTTGAATACCGTGGGCTACAAACAAGCCATCCGCCATTTACAAGGTGACATCAGCCGCAGTAAAATGATTAAAGACATGAAAACCAAAACCCGCCGCTACGCAAAGCGGCAGCTCTCTTGGTTTCGGCGATGGTCATTTATCCAGTGGATAGACCTTGACGAATATTCCAATGAGCAAGTCTGCAATTTTATTGGCGAACAGGTAGCAGCTATGCAAAATAAAGAGTAACTTTACATTCATTTGAATAAGCACAATTTTTATACTGATGTACAAAGCAACTGTTAATGTAACTTTGCGCGATACCATTTTAGACCCTGAAGGCAAAGCGGCCAGTCATGCACTCAACAATCTGGGACATTCAGACATCAAAGATGTGCGTATTGGCAAACTTATCGAACTCAATATCGATGCTGATAGCCAAAAGTCTGCATTAAAAAAGGCTGAGAGTGCCTGCGAAAAGCTTTTGGTTAATGATGTTATGGAAAACTTCGATATTTCAATCAGCGAAATATAATTCATTTTCGGCCATGTACAACCCATTTACAGCTGATTGGGAAGCTACAACCGAGCCCGGGAAACAGGGAACACCCGATGTAGAGGTTGATATATTAGAAGAAGAGGATGAGGAAAATAAAAAGCCTTGGAAAGTCATTCTTTATGACGATGATGTTCACACTTTCAATGAGGTTATCACTCAGCTTAAGCGGGCAATAGGGTGCAGTCAATCTCGTGCGGAAGAGTTAACATACAAGGTTCACAACGAAGGCAAAGCGAAGGATTATGAAGGCAGTTTTGAGGACTGTTTTGAAGTCAATAGCATACTTAAAGAAATTCAACTGATCACCGAATTAAATGGATAAATCTGTGTCTGCAAATATTGGTATAATTGTTTTCCCCGGTTCAAGCAATCATGATATCTCCCATGCATTGGAAAGCATTACAGAAGCAAAAGTACAGTCCATTTGGCATAAAGACACTACTTTACCGGATAGTGATCTTTTAGTGATCCCCGGTGGTGCAACCTTCGGCGATTATCTGCGAACGGGAGCAATTGCCAGCCAATCTCCCATTATGAACGCCGTAGCTGATTTTACCGAACAGGGAGGACCCGTGCTGGGCATCTGCAACGGCTTTCAGGTATTGCTGGAAGCTAATTTGTTGCCTGGCGTTATGCTGCCTAATAAGCAGATGAAGTTTACCTGCAAGCAAACGTATTTGCGCTGTGAAACGTCTGACACTCCCTTCACCAGTACCATAAGTGAAGGCCAAACTCTGCAACTGCCTGTAGCACATGGAAAAGGTAATTATACCACAGCTAATGATGAACAATTAAAGTTACTTCAGGACAACAATCAGATTGTATTTCGTTATTGTAATGCTGAAGGAAAAATTACAGATGAAGTCAATTTTAATGGCTCAACTGATCATATTGCCGGTATTTGCAACAAGGATCGCAATGTAGTGGGCATGATGCCCCATCCGGACCGCGCAGTGGAAAAACTGCTTGGTTCAACTGACGGTAAATATATTTTCAAGTCGGCCTTACAAATGCTACAAACAGCTTAACTATACACTGTTCTATGGCAGAACAACCGGAAAACCAAACACTCTACAGCCACAATCTCGTAAAGCGTTATAAGCGACGTACCGTTGTTTCCGAAGTATCCATAGAAGTCACACAAGGAGAGATAGTTGGTTTGCTGGGCCCTAATGGAGCTGGCAAAACAACCACATTTTATATGTTTGTAGGGTTAGTACGCCCGAATAACGGGGATATTTTCCTAGACGAACGCAAACTCACCCAAATGCCTATGTACAAGCGCGCCCGGCTGGGGATCGGTTATTTATCGCAGGAAGCCAGTGTATTTCGGAACCTGACGGTTCGAGAAAACCTGGAATCCATTTTACAGTTTAAAGGATTCAGCAAACAGGAAATTCAGGAGCGCGTAGATGAATTAGTAGAAGAGTTCGGTTTGGAAAAGGTGATCAACAATAAGGGGTATAGCCTCTCTGGAGGCGAACGGCGGCGCTGCGAAATTGCACGAGCGCTAGTAACCGACCCCAACTTTATTCTATTGGATGAACCTTTTGCAGGAGTAGACCCAATAGCCGTTGAGGATATCCAGCAAATTGTGGCCCAATTACGTCATCGGGATATTGGAATCTTTATCACCGACCATAATGTTCATGAAACGCTGGCCATAGCCAACCGGGCCTACCTGATGTTCGAGGGTAATATTCTAAAAGAAGGTTCTTCTGATCAGCTGGCTGAAGATGAAGAGGCGCGCCGGCTTTATCTGGGTAGTCAATTCCACCTGGAACGCTATAACAGAAAGAAGAATCAATAATACAGTAATTTATAATATTGAGGCCATATCAGCCTCAGCCAAATTTGATACTTATGGATGTAATAACAGTAAAAGAGTTTAAAGAAAAGATAGATAGTGGAGAAGAGGTTTTTCTGTTAGATGTTCGTGAACCTTTTGAACAATACCAATCTAAGATTGAATACGATGATGCTGCGCTTATTCCAGCGGGAGAACTTGAACAGCGGCTAAGCGAAATAGAAGACAAAAAGGAAAAGCCCGTTGTTTGCCTCTGCCGAAGCGGAAGCCGAAGTTCTGAGGCCTGTAAGCTTCTGGAAGAAGAGGGTTTCGAACACGTGAAAAACCTCAAAGGCGGAATCAACGAATGGGCCAGAGAAATTGATAACAGCCTGCCCGTATATTAATAGAGACCTTTGCCCCCATCACCATTTGTCATTCCGGACCCCGATCCGCCGGCAGTCGGACCCATTCCGGAAACTAAATGGGGTAAAAGCTATTGAACAAGATTCTGAATCAAATTTTGGATGACGACGCAGGATGTTCAAAGCCGTCTAATACTATTGCGCCAGCCCATCTTACGTAGGATCCGCCTGGTGACCGTCCTGTTTATCCACACAAGCTGTTAATTTTGTTTTAATGCGCGGTCCCGAATATCCTTAACGCGCGAAGCATCAGTCGTGTTAACCAGATATTCCTGCCCCGTTGTAGAACCCATTCCGGTAATATTGCTATTTTGATATTCCATTAGGCTGGCTCTGGTGCCTTCAGCCGCTAAGTGAATTTCATTTACACCGGTTTCATCCACAATTTGTTCAACCGTTTCTTCCTTCACTCCACAGCCGGCCATTATACTTATGCGGCCGTCTGCTTTGCTCACAAGCTGCTTAATAACGGGAATACCGTCCTTTGCCTGTGCTTGCTGTCCAGAAGTAAGGATACGGTCGAAGCCGGCTTGTATACAGCCTTCCAGCGCTTCCAGCGGATCTCTTGTCATATCAATAGCCCGGTGGCACGTGACCCCCAAAGGGCGGGCCAATTCTACAAGCTCTTGGTTTCGCTCTACATCAATACGTCCATCAGGCTTGAGTATACCCGTAACCACTCCATCAGCATTTAGCTCTTTGGCACGTTGGATATCATGCTTCATGGCTTCAAACTCCAGATCGGAGTAGCAAAAGTCGCCCTCACGCGGGCGAATCATGACAAATAAGTCAATTCCAAGCTCTTCTTGCAGCATCGCAATAGTTCCTGATGAAGGAGTCGTTCCTCCGCCCGCCGGATTGTCACACAGTTCAACACGGTTGGCCCCGCCTTCCTGTCCATTTAATGCCGATTCAATATTATATACAACAACTTCTGTTATTAGTGTATCCATAATCTTGGGTTATGCCATTGCCGCTATCTGGTTCAGCAGTTCTTCGTTACTGTCCGTATTACGTAATACTTTCAGCAGGCTTTCCATCGATTCTTTGGGCGTCTTCTTGAGCAAATAGCGCCTCACCATATTCCGCTCTTCCATATAATCTTCAATAAACTTATCCTCATTACGTGTACCCGATGCAGCTATATTAATAGCCGGAAATGTGCGATCATTGGCTAACTCACGATCGAGTACCATTTCCATATTTCCGGTCCCCTTAAATTCTTCAAAAATAAGGTCATCCATCTTAGAATTCGTTTCAATAAGGCAGGTAGCAATGATCGTCAGGGATCCGCCCCCTTCTATTTTTCGTGCAGATCCAAATATCTTTTTAGGTATCTCCAGTGCCCGAATATCAAGTCCTCCGGACAGCGTACGTCCGCTGCTCTTTTGAGCATTATTGTATGCTCGTCCCAAACGGGTGATAGAGTCAATAAGCAGCACGGCATCTTCGCCCATTTCCGCCTTTCGCTTCATATAGCCAAGGGCTAACTCGGTTATTCTGATATGGCTCTTCGTCGGCTTGTCATTGGATGATGCAAATACCTCTGCCTCGGTCGTTCGCAGAAAGTCAGTCACCTCTTCCGGACGCTCGTCTACTAATAATACGCCAGTGGATATATCCGGATGATTTTTGGTTACCGTCTGAGCAATCTTTTTCAAAAGTACGGTCTTGCCGGTACGCGGAGGAGCCACCAGCAATGCCCGTTGCCCTTTGCCAATTGGGGCTACCAGATCCATAACGCGCATATCAATATTCTCCGGATCGATACCCAGTTTTATCTGCTCAATAGGCATAATAGGCGTCTGAAGCTCGAAACGAGTAGCCCGCTGCCATTCAACCGGATTCCGACCATTTATCTTTTCAATAGAGTATACCCGCCGGTGACCATGATTGTCCTCCTCATATTCGCCCTCCAATATAAGCCCGGGGCGCAGATTATGGTGTTTAACATCCTTAGGCGTTACAAATATATCATTTGGTTCGTAGTTAAATATATGATCCCTTTTTCGGATAAATCCGAAATGTTTTGAATTTATCTCAACAATACCTTTGTAGTCGCCCGCTACTTCTGTGTGATTTCCATCATTGAAACGAGGAACAAAAACATTTTTATTCTTTTTACCGCCTCGGTTTCGATTTTTTCGTCCCATTATTACCGTTATTTAATGTTCTACCGCCACTTTCAGGTGATATTAACACGCTAAAAGTTAGCTTAATGTATTAGGTTTGCAATTAGATCGGTACCAGTGAAAGGAAAACAAACAGTACAGCTTTCTTGCCGTACTGTTTGTTAGTGAGTATAAAATAAGAATGTTTACGATCACTTAAAAGGACTATCGAACAGAAGTAGTTTCACTAATCCACCCATAGCAGGAATGAGCGGACCCATCAATACTCAGCGTCTGTCCATCTTCCCAGTTTTTGAAGAATTTTTGCTCAGTAGTAGGTGTAGCATCTGCGTAAGCCTGTATTTTTCGGTCAGCTTCGCTGCTAACTGAGCTATCAACCTGTTTAGCTTTGTTCAAATAATCAATAACCAACCAGTAAACAACACGGTCTTCTTCATCTAATTCTCGGTTATTTGTACAATTGTCAACAGCTTGGGCATAAGTATCTGCAATATAAATGTATGGCTTACCATTCTCGGAATCATTCTTGATAGCTGTTCGTGCAGAGCTTCGTGCTTTCTGCAATTGACCCGAATTCATATAGGTACTGGATAAATTAAGCGAAATGGCTGCTTTTTTTTCATCACTATCCGTCTTATTAAGGGCTTCTTCTAAATATTTTATCGCCTCATTATAACGAGCATCGCTCATAGCACTCTCCCCCAGTGCCAGTGTATTTTCATAGTTAGGGTCTATTTCATAAAGCTTCTTACTGATCTCAGATACTTTTTGATTATTCCCTTTCTGTTCATAAAGATCGCGTAATTCACTTAGCATCTCCTTATTTTCAGGATCATCTTTTAGCTGTTTGTTTAAAAAGGCAATACGCTCATCCGGGGAATCAAAAAGCTGATTTCGAGCGTTGTTAAAATATTCCTTAAGGCCTTCGGAGGCATATGGTTCTGCCTCATCAATAAGGGCCAGCGCTTCATCCTTTTTATCGGCTTCCATTAAGCTGTTTACCATAGCCTTCACGTAGTATCCATCAGATCTTTTTGTAAACTCCTCCGGTTTCATTTCAAAGGCTTTTTGGTATTCTTTCGCTGCCTTTTTGAATGCATTGTCTACATAGTCTTCATGCGTTTGATAAAATCGACCTTTTCGTACCGACCATTCATACGTATCCAGGTCATCACCATATTTATCATAAACGTTTTCAAATATAATGAGGGCTGTATCGGCATAAGCCTGGCCTACAGAAGGGTCAGAAGCCTCAGTACTGAGATGCCCGTAAACCTTAATCAATCTTCTCAAATTACTTTGAAGGTCAAATTTTGAATAACCTTCAAGCGTTTCCGGCATACCTTTCCAAATCCAGCGTCCAAACTTTAGTGCTGCATCATAGGATTCTGACTTATAATTTTCATAAAAGATGGAATAGGCTCCAACCTCGCTCATGCCGTTCGGTGGCTCATAGGTTTCCTGAGCCTTAACCCAACTGGTGCTAAAGAATGTAAGTGTCAATAAAAGAAGTAAATTTTTCATAAGTCTCTGTATTATCTATGGTTCATATTATAAACTTACTCAACCAAAATTTATTTTACTACTGTAATTTTGGACGAAAAAACATGATTTCAGATAAGTTAACCGACAATCGGACGCCCCATATCTGTTCTTTAACTAAATCTGCGGCTTTTGTTCCGCGAATTCCATATTCTAAACTCAAATCAATTGAAGAGTTAGAATTAGATTTGGGTGACAGGATTCCCAGTCCTAATGAAAACTTTAGCGTATTTATCTGTTCCCCTCTTATTTTCAAGTGGCCCGTATCATAAGAAGCCCCTAAACGGTATTTAAAATGGGACAAAAACTTATTCGACCCCGTAAGATAAGGAAAATATTGATATCCTAAACCTATTTTATACCGATCGGTAAAGTATCCTTGCTGCGTAGGTTTAAAGTCATTCTCATAGGATGACCATTGCTCATAAACGCCCTCAAAAGCAAACATGGACAGTTCAGTAGGCCAATAGCTGATACCCGCATTGACGGCCATCGGAAGAGTAATATCTCCATCCCCTAAATTGGGGGCATTAGTCAGCGAAATTGAACCGCGATTCATTTCTGAAATCTGTTCGCGTTCTGCACCGATAGTAACCGGTAACCTCAGCGTAGCCCCTAATCCAAACTGGTCATTTTCGCCAAATACCTTTGGCAGACGAATATAACTACCAAAACGATTACCAAATCCTACTCCGCTTGTTTTAAGACGAAAGCTTACCGTTCGATAGTCAGAGCTCCCGTAATAGGAGGAGTAAGTATCATCGAGCGACATAATAACAGCCGAGGCGGCATAGCCTACAGAAATATTGGGTGTTATTCGCCAGCCCAGGCCAAATTCAGCCCGATTAATGCCGCCCCCGCCTTTATTTTCAATACCAAAGGCTAAAGTATCCTGCTCAAGCCCTTCTCCAATATACTTTATATCCTCACGATAGGTTCGGTAGCGCGCTTCTGTAAGCGGATCAAAGGAGGCTGAAACCCCTAATTTGCCTCTAAAAATAGGCAGCTGTAACTGAAAGCGATCAATGGCCAGCTGAAAATTTCTCGCTGAGTCGTTCGCATCGGTGGCACTAAACGTTTCCATCTTAATTCCGCCCGAACCCATTCCATAAACCGTATTGCCCCAATGGGCTGGATTGGCAATGGAAGGAACATAAGTCTCGTTGTATGAAACACCTGTGAGCCCCATACTATGGGCTGCTGTATTCGCAGTACTAACAGGAAAGCCTACTCCCAGCTTAGAATATACTGAACTGCTGTTGGCCTTATCATCTTCTGACTGTGCCCATGCTGCAGTGCTACAAAAACAAAAGAGAAACGTTAGATAAGCTATTTTTTTCAACGTCAGTTACTGGTATTTTTTAAAATAGGTAATTACGAGTTCTGGCGGCTGTATAGTTTCCGGTCCTACAAATAAGAGATCTGACAATATTCCACCATTATTGGGTAACGTCAAATAAAATTCCTTTTCATCATCCAGTTCATTAATAATCCCGTTGCTTATAAACTGAGTGAGTTCAAAGTGGTAGGCGTTATCTTTATCGGAAAACTCTGCCTGAGCGACGGGATTACCCGGTAATAAGTTCTGCGGGGCCTCATTGGGATCTATAAAATGGAGAAAAGCCTTCGGCGACTGAGGACGTTGTTCTGGGTCGGCCAGCGTTTGCTCCATCGTATTTTGGTCCTGATAAATAACTAATTCTGCACGGGATATATTTGGACCATTTACATCAATGCTATCTATCCCAAGGTCTAACGTGAGCACTTGTTCGAGCATATTATGAACCATAGCGGTTCCCGGTGGTGGGGATGTGGTATCTGAGCGGCTCATATGATACGCCCATTGACCGGAAGGAACAAGGACCGTATCTTCGGAATTTTCTATTACAAAGCTTGTAGATTTCATATCTATGGGAACTACTTTACCCTTATCCTGCGGGACCAATGCTAAACCATATTGCTCATACTTATAGGTTGAATCGGCCGTCGTATCTTCAGCATAGGGTTGAAAATGTTGCTTAACCCATTCGGGATCCAGCGTAATTTCCAAAGAATCTGCTTCCCCTACTGTAAAACTTGCCACCTTTTTATCCTCATTAATCTCCAGTTCATCATCCATCCTTTGCGTATTCGAGCGCCAGTATTCCGTAATGGGAAATACATCGAAGGACTGACTTGTTAAGGAATCCCCATAAACGTTAGAAGGGTCATACAGCAGCCTCATTTTCATTATAGCATCTCCCTTGGCAAAGAGGGTATCTGCTGAGGGCAAAGTAGGCTTAAGGAAACCAGTACTGCTTATCTTTCCGAAGAGTGGATCATTAAATTGTCCCGCAGAAACAGTCCGATAGCTCCCTGTAAATGAATTAAGTTTGCGAGTGCCGGTCACTTGAATAGTGTCCCGCAAGACTTGTACATCTCCCCCCTCATCAGTCAAACCACTGCCTACCGATCCCGGATTATCGCAACCCGACACCAATATTAGCATGCAGAATACAAAAAATAGAGATAGCGAATCCCTTTCTTTTAGAGAGATGCTACTAGTTATGTTGTGCAACAAAATACTAACTATATTCTTTAGGATTCTTCGGTTTCGGCAATTTCCTCATAGTAAGTGGCAAATTTATCGGAAACCACTTCTGGTGAACCTTGAATTTTCGTGGGTGAAATTTCAAGTTCCTCGAAAAGATCGTCCAGTTGCCCTGTCAGGTGATTGCCTGTAACAACATGATCGCTGTATTTTAAACCGATGGTACGTAGGTCAACGTTTCCATCCTCAATAAGATTGTCCTTCTCAAAAGAATCAGGTAAGCCAATTAAGTTGAGCAGCTCTTTATTGAAAACTCCATTATTCTCGGGATGATGAATATTATATATTACCTGCGTATCCTTAAAAAGATCAAGATCGTTATACTTTTCTTTTACCAGCAGCGGGATAAGTCCCGATGCCCAGTCGTGGCAATGAATGATATCAGGCTCCCAGCCTAACTTTGCCACTGTTTCGAGCACCCCTTTACTGTAAAAGGTAATGCGCTCATCATTATCATCGTAATGTTCATTATTCTCTGGATTGAGGAACATCGCTTTACGTTTAAAATAAGTGTCATTATCCAGAAAATAGACCTGTAGCTTGGCATTAGGAATGCTTGCTACCTTTATGCGCATACTTTCAATATTCTCACCAACTTCCACTTCAATTCCAGAAAGTCGGATGACCTCATGTAGCCGATTCCTCCGATCATTAATGGTACCATATTTGGGTAGCAGGATACGTATTTCGTAGCCTTTGTCTTGTAATGATGCCGGTAGAAACCTCAATAGGTCAGCCGTATGGGTCATTCGGACAAATGGAGAAATCTCAGCTGCAGCGTATAATACTTTCATAGATTTATTAGAAGTAGAATTCGTTTTTTATTTAAAATATTATTGACTTCCAGTCTTCTTGCTTTCCTGATCAGCATAAAGCTCATCCATATCTTCATCGTCAAGGGAATAAAAGTCAAAAAGCGTATCACCACGGAGACCTAATCGCAACGTCTCCACCGGGATTATTTCTGAAGGTTGGATATTGCCCAGGTTTACGTTACTCCCGAATTTACGAATAAACCATACCTGTTGTTCCTTTTGAGGAGCTTCAAATATTAGCTTCTCCTCAGGTATCTGATCGGCTATTTCATCGATAAGCCCCGAACGCACCTCCCCGTTAGGCCGGTATACGCCGACGGTACCACTTTCACGAGCTTCACAAATTATTTTCCAGGCTCCCGCATCCAGCTCCCTTTTAATCATCTCAACCCATTTATAAGGCGGGATTATGTCATTCGGGTTTTTGCTGCCTATTTCTGACAGTATAGTGAAATGTTTGCTCATTTTTCGGATGATCTCCAGCTTACGCTGGTCAGACAGCCAAATAGTTCCATTTGAGACCTCTGCATGGCTAATATTAAAGCGATCCAACAGTTCCATATAAGCATCCAGCTGGTCGCGAAGCACATAAGCTTCAAAAAGGGTGCCCCCAAAATAAACCCTGATATCTGCATTTTGATAGACCGCCAGCTTATCGGCAAGGTTCTGGGTTACATAGCTGGTCCCCCATCCTAACTTAACGATATCAATATATCCGGAGCTTGCTTCACACAAGTCTTCCGCTTGCCGGACACTCAATCCTTTATCGAGGGCGAGTGTAATTCCTTTTTCACGTGGTTTTTCAGTACGGTTGGGGAGGTTATTAAGCTTAAAAGCCATTGAAGATCATAATTTTGACAAATTAAACAAACGAATATACTAAATTGGAGCCTGTTAATAAAATCAAATATTCCATTTCTTAGTTACAACAACCAAAACGATCCTTAAATACTTTCTTTTGAAACCCCAATTTTGACATTATAAAGGCTTATTTAAACTTCGGTTATTAACCTTAAAATTTTTCTTCAAATCCGCTATTCGGAGAGAAGAATAATAATATGAAACTTCTGTTTAGCCATTTTAAAATTATAGAGCAGTTAAGTTTCCCTTTCTATCGCCTTTGTTATGTCCAGAGCCGGATTTCTTGATGAATAGCTCGAATTTAAACAGGTTTCATTAACATTGCAGAAAAAGGAGGGAGGGCAATGCGCTGGCTTTCCTTTTCGCCCCAGTGGCTTCCAAGGTTCCTTCCCCCATAATAGGCTGAATCACTGTTAAAGACGACCTTGTACTGTAGCCCGTCAAAGGGTTCGAGATAATAATCATGTACCGGCTGATCCGAAAAATTAAGAGCAACCAGCAGGTGATTTGAAGGGAGTTGAGCTTTACGCAAAAAAGCAAAAAAGGAAGCCCGCACATGTCCCAGGTCTATCCACTCAAAGCCTTCATTCCCGCGGTCAATCTCATGCATGGCCGGCTCACTTCTGTATAGCCCATTGAGATCCCGAACCAGTCTTTGCATACCCGCATGCCGATCGTGCTGTAACAAATGCCAGTGAAGTGCGCGATCTTCTGACCACTCACTCGTTTCGGCAAACTCCCCTCCCATAAACAGTAACTTCTTCCCGGGATGAGTATAAAGATAGGTGTATAGCAGCCGTAAATTGGCAAACTGCTGATATTCATTGCCCCAGCTTTTCCATACCATAGGACTTTTCATATGCACGACCTCGTCGTGAGAAAACGGCAATAAAAAATTCTCCGAATAATTATACATCATCGGAAAGGTCACCTTTTCCTGATTTTTTTCCCGTTCATCCGGGTTTTACTCCATATATTCGAGCGTATCATTCATCCAGCCCATATTCCATTTATAATCAAATCCCAGTCCGCCATGATGCACCGGCTTGGTTACGCCCTCCCAGGAGGTCGATTCTTCCGCAAAGGTAATAATACCGGGAAATTCGCGATGAATTATTTTATTAAAATCCTTTAACAGTTCAACAGCCTCAAGGTTTTCAGATCCGCCATATATATTTGGCACCCAATCTCCCTCTTTTTTTGAGAAGTTTAAATATAGCATAGAAGCCACAGCATCTACCCGAAGGCCATCAGCATGGAATTTTTCGCACCAATAATTGGCGTTAGAGAGCAAAAAATTCCGCACACCAGGGCTTCCATAATCAAAAATATATGTTCCCCAGTCTTTTTGTTCCCGCTTTCGATGATCAGCGTATTCGTACAAAGGACGACCATCAAACATCTGCAGGGCTTGCTCATCTTTTGGAAAATGGCCCGGCACCCAATCCAGAATCACGCCTATATTCTCTTTATGGAAGGCATTAATAAGATACATCAAATCTTTAGGATCGCCAAAGCGTCTGGTAGGAGCATAATAACCGGTTACCTGATAGCCCCAGGAGGCATCAAGAGGATGTTCGGCTACCGGTAACAGTTCAATATGGGTAAATCCATTCTCTTTGACATAAGGCACCAGTTCATCAGCCAGCTCACGATAGGTCAGATATTCTCTGTTATTTGTACCTTTACGTTTCCAAGATGCTAAATGAGCTTCATAAATAGAAATGGGCTTACGAAAAGATTGACGTTCTTGCCGCTCCGCCATCCACTCTTCATCCGTCCACTCGAAACCATCCAGCTGGTATACCAACGAAGCCATCTTAGGACGAACTTCCGTTACAGCAGCATATGGATCAGCTTTTAGGAAAGGGGGAGCATCACGGGTCGTCTTAATTTCATACTTATATAACTCCCATTGGCCAACATCTTTAACGAAGGTTGTCCATATGCCGGTTGAATCATCTTTATCCATGGGATTATTCCGACCATCCCAGTTATTAAAGTCTCCAACTACGCTCACCGAATAGGCGTGCGGGGCCCAAACGGCAAAATGTGTTCCCTCTTTTTTAAGGTGAGCCCCCATTTGGCGGTAAGCTTGGCTCCAGCTACCTGATTTCCACTTATCAGCATCCATATCTTCCGGCGTTAAAACGTGGATTTCCTAAGATCCATTTGTACAGAAATAGCATTGCCGCCCTACAATAGCAAATATTATTTTAGCGGCTCTATGCCCCTGCTAAATGGTTTATGTAAAAGACTTGCCTATGATATCCGGGGCTTTCGTTATCAGAAATGAACTGATAATTAGGGAAATATACCCATTTGATTATAAATAACCGCCACCTTGTTAATAGCACTGAGCAGTGTAGCTTTTCTCATATCAATATTATGCTTTTTCCGAAGCTGGTTGATCTCAGTGTAGGCATTAATCATAGTATCTTCAAGCCCTGAATCCACCAAAGCACTTTCATCT
>Ga0079226_10001111_pt1 | contig 20421 bp, 24 predicted proteins | sample Poulit2014_FD_76345 | JGI IMG/M metagenome (GOLD analysis project Ga0079226, IMG submission 76345) | Agricultural soil microbial communities from Georgia to study Nitrogen management - Poultry litter 2014 | ecosystem: Environmental > Terrestrial > Soil > Agricultural land | place: USA: Georgia... | reverse complement strand
ATAAAAATCCGGAATCCAGTCTTTTTTGTTTTTCATTAAATAAATATTATCAGGATCATCGTCCCTTGCTCCTCTAAGAGCTACCAACGAATAAGCAGGAATATCCTCCGTAACAATTGCTTTAATTTTCATTTCCTATTTACTCCTCCTACTCAAATGTTAGGCGAGCTAATGCCCGCCATTATTAACCTTCTACGCCTTCCTCCGGAATAACATCAGCGTAAAGTAATAATCCCGGTTTTTCAATAACAGGCAGCCCCGCCGCCGCTGTCCGTAGAACAGACTGGATTGGCTCGTTATAATCGTATGCTTGTAAAACAATTCCCGGCTGGAAGTTATTCTCAACAGTAGGACCAAGTTTGAACGTTCCTACTCCCTCAGATAAAAAGACAACTCGATTTTCCGGAAACAACTCAATGTCGTTAACTTTTCCGTCAATTGGAGACTTAACTTTCGCATTAGATCGTTTAATTAATCGCACTGGTGGTAATCCATAGGCACCTAAAACCGTATTTAGTTCTTCTTTATTAACTCGCTTACGACCGGTTTCTACACCTGTTACTTCGTTAATAATGACAGTGTTTTTAAGTAATAACGCCTGTACCTTACGGGATAAATAAATAGCGTCCGCTTTCTTTCCGTTATATCGTTCGTATTGATCGTTCCACTCGAGTAAGTCTCCAATAACGTCATGCTCTGGATTATCCCATGTGTTATCGCCCGTTAAGACGATTTTATGCTCCTCTGGCATATCTTCCGTGTAATCAATCGTAATCTTAACGTTATTATCATCATACGTAACTTTACCAGACCCCAACGCCTGTAACTTTGATACGTTAATACGGTCTCGCGTTTCCTTAACCATCTTAGCGCCGTTTGCTGTGATGGCCTCGACTAGAGCCTTAAACTCCCCTTCATTTCGCGGATTGTGTAACTTAAGTAATTCATTTTCTGTAACAATATCTTTCCAACCATATTTAGCTAGCTCACCAATTCTACGAGCTACTTCGTCTCGGTCACGTACTGGGGGTTCGGCTCCGATCCCGATCATAGCACCCATTTGAGACGTCGTTCTAACTACATTATATGCGAACTCATGATCGTAAACTTCTTCGTCGGGTAAAAAGTTTAGCACGTCGTCTTGTATTTCTATCGCGTGACGATCCACCTTTTCCGCTAGTTTTCCTAACGCTTCTGGTTTTAACTCTCTAATATGTGTAATTCCTGCCATTTTAATATCTACTCCTTTTTAAAAATTTAGATTAAGATGTTATTAAACATGTGTTACATAACGAATTAACGGGTTAGCTTCTTTAAACTCTTCCGGCACATCTTGAGGTAACTTATCCTCGTAGACACTCCCTCTTACAATGACTTCTCCTACGACTAAATCTTGTTCGTAGTCATTATAAAAATCCTCATTAAGTATAGCGTGATTGTCAAATTCTGGAGCGTCCTCACCGGTAGTAAACGGCTCAAACTTGCCTGTCTCTAGATTGCGTGCAATCAACTGGCCTACTTCGTTATAGCCGCTATCAAATTTGGTATAATCTAAAGTCGCACCGCCTTCAATGTACTGAAAATGTTCGCTTGCTAAAATGTTCTTTCCACCACGAAAATCGCCTTTACGAATAATTGATCCGTAAACCATTTATACATCTCTCCTCACTTAAAATATTTTATTTTTAATCCTTTCGAATAATTCCGCCCCAACCTCATCAGCGCCCCTTGTCTTCGGCTTTTCTCTTTCGCCGTTGAAAGCGCTCGGGTCTGCGAAATTATCCTGAGCAGGAAATAACGCCTGTAACTTTTTAATAGATTCTTTAATAGACTCGTCATCTTCTCCTTCAACTAGTTTTACAAGTGCTTTCGCTTGATCATCGTCATAACCAGCTTGAGCAAGTAATGCACTCTTCTTTGTATTTAATGCGTTTTGCTTAGCTTTCTCGGCTTCCTGTACCGCTTGCTCGTATAACTTCTTGTATTCGTTTTGTTCCTCGAGTTCCTTACGTTCTTTTTCCTTTTGAGCTTTCTCTATTTCAGCTAACTTCTTTTTCAACTCGTTAACCTCATCGACTTTTTCCTTAAAACGTTCGTAAGGTATGCGTTGATTATCAACTTTCCGTTCTTCCGTGTTTTTCGACGCGTCCGTCGTGTCTGTCTTTTCGTCGATGTTCGTTTCTTCCTTGTTAGTTATTTCGTTTTTATTTTCCTTAATCATATATACCATCTCCTTTTCGATTTTTACGCCTTCGTGGGCGGATTTTATTTCCGTTGATTTCTTAATCGTCTTACTCTAATGCGTCTTCTAAAGCTTCGAGACGTGATATAATATCATTATATTGCTCTTCTGTCCCAAACCCGTCTTCTCCAGGATCGCCTTTATCGCCTTTAGGGCCTTGTTCTCCATCCTCTCCATCCTTACCATCTTCGCCCGGATCGCCCTTAGGGCCTTTCAAATTGATTTCTAACTCCCATACCCCGTTTTTATTCGTGTATAAATCTCCGCTGTCCGTATCTAAATAAACATCCCCGGGCATGCCCTCGTCTTCGGAAGGCTCTCCTTGACCTGTTAAAAATCTCATACAGCCTCCGCCACCTCCTGCGCTCCCGTCTATCGTTTTTACGTGATACGGTTCCTTAGAAAAATATGGCTTACTCATCGTCTATTTCGTCTCCCTCCTCGCCATAACTTGCTACACTATTTTCCTTTTTGTAATTTCTTTCACCTTCAATCTCTTGTACCTTCGCTTGCACGTTTTCAACGCCCAAGCGCTCCATCGCGCCCTTATTAGACTCAAATCCAGCTGCCACTTCGAGATCTAGTAACTCAACTAATTCGCGACGATTGTCAGGTAACGGCAATTGAAAACGCATTTCATTATCGTAATTATCTCCGATAGACTTTACCACGTCTTTGTCATACGCGAAAATACGTCTGTTCGTTCGGGCTTGTAGATACCGTATTGATTTTTCATGTAATTCAGCTAAATTATAGCCCCATGAGATCCAATGCTCTTCAGTATCTGTTATAATATCGTGAAATAATACCTGTAATGCTTCACCGTTAAGCCCGCCAAAGTTAAGCTCTTGCGGGACTATTTGTGGCAACCCGCTAATCTCATGCATTGCAGACTTAACACGGTTGTATTGATCTTTAAACGCTTCTTTCCAGCTAAAATTGCCTGTAACCTTCTTAATGTCAGCGCTTTTAGTATCTCCTGGCGATTGTATTTCTACTACGCTACCCGGAGCTACTACGAATTCATCCGCTGCCCCCGGGGTTGCGTTAGTAATTGCGGTTATTTCAAACATTTCAAACTTAAGTGAGTCTATAGCGTCCTCATTCATTTGATTGAGTACATCGTTTTGCTCGCGTAAATCCGATATCTCTGAGTTGCCTAGATTTTCCGAAATTAATTCATTAATCGGAAATTCTTGTACTGGGATAAAATCGAGACCTAGCGGAGTCTTTTCTTGTAACGTCTGTAATAACGTTAAATCATCTTCTTTATATATTGCTTCTTCTACGTACGCCATTCCGTCCTCCAACGAAAATGACTGCTTCCGAATGGCGTCCACATCTTCGCCATTCATTTCAAATTTAGTCGCCCTAATAAAATGCGCCCCGATTAACTCCTCGAAATCATCATCGGAATAAATCGGGATATATTCGTAATCTGGTCGAAAAATCCATCGCAATTTACCTGTTCGAGGATTAAATACTATCTTACAAACGACTCTGCCAGCTATTAACCTATCACGAGCCGCTTGAACTAGTCGCGATCTCATACGATTTTCATCCCATAATTGGTAGAGTAGCCGTTCATAATTCTCTGCACGTTTATTCTCTTCAAGTTGCTCTTTGCTGGGCTCGTAATCGTCTGATAATACATCTTCTATATTGTCAATTTGTCGTCGAGGTACGGATATTCCATGCTCTCCTCCCATTTGCCATCGAGCTTTACGGTCTACTATCGCCTTAAAATAATTTGTAGCATATCGAGTTGGGTCGTAATCAACGCCCGGCGGTCTTGTTAATTCTTCTGCTTTAACAAGTTCCCCATATTCGTTTCGATGCTGCTTGCCGTTGTAATAACCGTAATTTTCTAACTGGCGATTAATACGTTCGATTGTCTCTCTTCCAAGAGATTTTCGAAATCCGTTAGATATCAACTCGTCAAGGTCTTCGGGGGATAATAAGTTGTAATCAGCATGTATATTACGCGTGTAACTCATCCGGATATCATCCTCCTTTCATTGTGTTGTATTATTTAGTTACGTTACTCTACCATCTATTCATCCGCTTTACTGTTCTTACGAATGACTTTCTTTGCTGCGCTACCATCGTTAACATAGAAACTGCGTCAGGGAAATCGTCATGAGCATGCATTGGATACATTTCGAACTGCTCCATCTCAGGTGTATTTCTAAACTTACGGTGGAAACGTATTTTTCCTTTTTGTATATCCGGTAACATCGCCTCTATCCGTAATTCTTTACGCGTCCTATGTTTAATTTGTTTTAATCGTGTATGTGCCGGATAACCTCGCGATTGTAATTCATCCGCCATTCTATCCGCTATAAACTCTTGCGCTGCCTGCGCCTCTACCGCTAATCCTTCGTATTCGTGTTTAAAAGTGTGTTCGACTACTTCATTAATTAATACATCCGGATGACATTTATCCATAAACACATCATAAATATAAAGCGTTCCAGTATCGTTATTTACCACTCCGGAAACAATAACGCTATAATCGCCTTTTTCCTTGCCCATCGCGATATCCACAGCGCCAAAATTAGTCTTATTTATAGCCGTTAAATCTTCGTCGTCAAAGTAAAATTCCTCGAAATATTCTGGCTTAAATATTTGACGTTCTTCATCGGTTGGGTTGTTCTGATATTCTTGATTAAACGATTTTGTTCCGGATTCTTCGCGAATAATAATTAGGTCATAATACGACCAGAATCCGGGCCATAATATCTCCGCGCCGTCAAGCATTTCTTTTTCGTTTTCACGATAAAATGATAAAGCCTCTTCGGCAGCATTCTCGTCATCTCGCCGGTAAATCTCTCGCCATTCGTCCCACAAATCTGATCGCTTAGCAAACGATTTTATTGCTGCGAATTTACGAGATTCAAAGTCGCGACGTTCTTCTACGACATAGTGTAATAACGATCCGTAGCATAAGATTGTTCCGAGATATATAACGAGACCGTCCTTTGCTAACGCTGGTAACATAGAATCGTTAAACCATGTCTTAGCTTTTGCGATTTGATCGGCTGTGCTCGTTGATTCATCGCTTTCTAAATCGTCAAGTATAAATAAATCCGGACGAGCCGACCCGTGCCTTAATCCTCGTACTTGCGTTCCTAATCCCTTAGCTTCAACCTTGATATTACTTGTCGTTATAAATTCGTACTTGTTATCAAGCTCGTTACGCGACGGCTGTACGTGCAATAATTCGCCGAAGTCGCTTCGCAACTTCTCGTTAAGTTTAAGCTGATATCGTCCCCACGTAATAAAATCGCCTGCTACGTCGGTTGTTTCCGAGAAGAGGACGATATAACGTTTATGACGAAACACAATCTGATGTATAAGAAATATATTCGATAGCCATGCGGTTTTAGCGTGTTGCCGCGGACAAGCCCAAGCAATGTGCCTGTTTACGTTCCCTAACGTCACGTCATCGAGCATGTCCGTTAGTTGCTTATGAAAATCCGCAGCGTTATTACTATCGACGCCCTTCGGAATTAAATTATCCGGATTATCTGGATTACCGTCTTCGCTAAAGTATTCCATTCCGAAATATAAAACGTCATGCTCAGCGCGGTGTATTCTTTTTAGCCGGATAAGTTCCCGGGTATTTGTAAGCAAAGTACGGAGTTGCGACGGTTTAATTTTGCCTTTAGCTTTTAAGACGTTTAACTTGTCGTTAGCTTCCTCAAGTAAGTTAATCCTTTCCTTACGCGCTTCACGGTCAAGCCATTCGCCGTTTATATTCGCCATTAATCGTCGCCTTCCTTATTGCCTTCTAACTCTTCAAGCTGTTCGTTTAATCTTTCTAGTTCGTCTTCTAAATCGTCATTACTTCGCTCGCTTCCTCCTATGTTAACATCGACTTGATTCGATGTTTGTACAAGTCCTTCAACTTTCGCAAATAAATCTAACGCCTTCATGGACGGTGTTCCGTTTGTCCCTTCGATTGACCGACGTAATGATTTAAGGAATAACCCGCTCATATCCGAGATATAGTTCTTCGTAACTTCTCGGCGGTAGTCGATAAAATCTTGATTTTGCGTTCTCCATCGGTAAAGAGTCGCCCGATTAACGTTACATTCTTGCGCTATTTCTTCTTGCGTTAAGCGTTCACTAGCTGGTTTTAATTCGTTATCAAGCAATAGATACACCGCCTTTAATTGATCGGCGCTTAATCGTTCTTCGAGTATTTCCTTTCTTGTCCTTCTTCCCACGTTTATCACCTCCTTTTAAAATGCGTTTTAAAGCCGTTTTAAGCCGTTTTTAGGCGTTTAGGTATAATTCCGTAGGGAAAATAAGTAAAACGTCTATAAACCGCCTTAAATCGAAGAATAGACGTATGTTTGTTCGTCTGGATTAGCGAACTCCCCGACTTTAAAAATTTTGTGCGAAATGTTCGAGGGCTTGGAGCGATATCAATCGCCAACCGCCCCGCCCCCGTATCCCCTTCTTTTTCAATCACGAACTATATCGCCCCATATGGCTATATCGTTCGTGCCCAGATTACTTCCGATAACATATATTATGTAAACTAGTCCGATATTTATCCTTATTAAACGTTGATTTGACGATATTTATCGCTAACAACGATTGTCAACGGTTGTTTACGGATGTAATTGCGGTTAACATTCGGATCACGAACGTTGACCCCGTGAGTTTTCCGAGGGCTTTCGTCGTGGACGGCTTAGCTGATTTTATCACGTATTTTGTTGCGTTAATTTATTTCGACAAAACCCGTCTCTACCATATAACGCACGCGCACGAACATACGCAACATCCGCCTTAACCATCGCCATAACCACCGCCATACCTGTCTGCCTACCCGCCTATCCCTACGTACCCCATACGCTATATCACCGCACACGCCAGCCTTTGCCTCGCCCTCGCACACACATACATACACACGTATATCACCGTACTATACTACGTATTATTTCCGCCCCTTTACCTTCCTTTAACCGTCCCTTTATCGCCCTTACCGCCCTATACCTCCGGAGTACTTATACGATAATCTTTACCGTCCAGTTAATCCGTGTATATCTTTTATCGGAGATATTTTCCGACAAGTACTATCGGATATAATTGATTGCTTCGACGGGACCTTTAGGTCACGTCGATATCTCTATTCTTTTTATATTTGTTCTTATTATGATTGTTATTATTAGTTTCCCGTTAACAGGAATTGAGTAATTCCCGTATACAGGAAACACTCGATTCCCGTATACAGGAATCTCACTTTTTATCACCTATTATCCGGTCACTATATAACGGCATATACATCTTCTTCCGGCTACCATTCCACGGTATATATTTCGTATAAACCAGATCCTCCGCGATTAATATATCGACCAAAGGCTTTATACGATCTTTATGTATTCCGGTATACGCTCGTATTTGCTCTATACTAGGGAACGCCCACATATACGCGGAATTACTCGCCTGCCCGTTTACATGTGCGTGTAAAAACGTATATATAAACACGGCATCCCTAGCGTCCGCACTTCCGTATATCCTCTGTAATCTCGGCAATTCTTCACGATATAAAGCGTGCGGAATCGGAGCATACAATCCGCTATCTAACACCGTTTGTTTCCTCCGTAAAGCTTCCGCTTGTTCTTCCGTTAATTGGTTTTCCGGCATATTTACTAATTCCCCCGTTCACTAATTTTTCCCGTTAACTAATCCGCCCTTCACGTTTGGCTTGCGCTTTCCTCCTATCATATTCGTCGAGTAACGCCCTTAACTCGTCATCACGTTTAAACACCCACATGCGATTGCCTGTACGGTTGTGACGACCTTTATAGACGTATCGTAAACCATTCGCTTTTAAAAAGTGCATAAGCGTCGTACTATAACAATAAAAATCCGTTGACATAATAAAACCTCCGCTTAAATAATCGCACACACACATATACACACACGAAAAAAGAGCCGGCAATTAGCCCGCTCTTTACTTCTTCCGGAATACCGCTTAACCTTTTTCTTTCTCACCCATTATGTACGAAATCAACGATTTAACAATAGTCAATCGTTAAATAATCGTAATTTATCGTAACTATTTCGCAAATAAATGTCCACAGCTTGTTGACTAACGCCCATTTCCGCCCCAGCATCCGCCTGCGTCAATCCTTGGAAGTAAACTAACTCGATCGCCTGTCGTTGTCTATCCGTTAATCCCGCGTTATCTAAGGCGTTGTACAAATCGAGATAACTCGTAGGCACTAACGCCATATCCCTCTCCGGCGTCATGTAATCGTATATACGTTTATTACCGCTTTTACCGTCCTTTTTTCGACCGATAGTATCGTCATTTTTGCCCGTGTATACGTCCGCAAGAGTCGTCTCTTTACGATGTCTATAACGCATTTGACTATCGCTTAATATCGGATTTTCTACGATATTCATCTTATCGTGATGGTTCCACGTCAAATACTCGTACATGAGGAGGTCGGCGAATCGCTGTAACATTCGGTGATCCCGGTACTGGATCGGAACGGAATTCGGACTACGCCCTTCCTCGATCGCTTTTCTACGTTTTCTCTCAAACTCCGCATCCTGCGCAAGCACATACCCGCTAACCGCCTTGTCTATCGCAGGGATACGATCGACGAGCGGAAGCATTCCCGTCTCAACTCGCCGCTTAATATCCTCGTAATCTTTGCGTAACTTCTCGTTGTAATCTTGCGTCAATTCTACGCCCCCTTGTCGTCACTTTCTGCCTCTACGTGCGTCCTAGCCTCAATAACCGGTATGTATTCCTCCGACAATTCTATTCCGATAAAGCCGAATCCTTCGCGTTTTGCCGATACTAACGTCGAGCCACTGCCTGCGAAAGGGTCGAGGACAGTTCCTTGTGGAGGCGTTACTAGCCTTACAAGCCACGCCATGAGGTCAGTAGGCTTTACGGTAGGATGGTGGTTACGGTAAACAGTTTTACGCTCGTTACCACTACCAGTACGCATAGAACCATCAATAGTCGCCTGCATACCATCTGCGCGCTTTTCCTCCAACGCAATCTCATCGCCCTGCCAATCGCTATTGCGGTCTTTCTTGCTCGCCTTCTTCGATAGTTCTTGCGGAGTAATATTAGCGACGTTAAAATACTTCGAGTAGAAAGCATCGGAATCTAGCGTTACGCAGTTCGCGGGGAAGCGAGCAGTTACAGCTCTCGTATCCGCCTTTCCCGTCATAGTCGAAGATTCTCCGAATGTTATACCGTTTCCTAGAGGAGTTTTATCAGCTACATTATCGAATGATTTTAATTTCTTATAATAAGATTCGTAATCATCCGCCGTCATACCAATCCTACACGCATCAATATTAATAGCGCCCGTGCCGTACTTCTCGACGCAATCAACAACGGTCAGTTTGCGTCCTGTATCTGCGTCGATTAACGGCTTTCTAACGACGATGATTGGTTCGTGAGCGGGTTTCAGCGCCGTCCCCCATCCGGAATATTTCTTCGCGAGTTCGGTTGCTGGTGCGGTTATACTTCTATCACGCTGTCCAGTAGTTCCTTCCCCGGCTACGCCGAAGTTATCGACGTTTCGACCTTCTGAATAATAAGGCGACATTCCAACAACTTCCCTTTCCGCACCCGCTCGCCTATCGAACGCCTTGCTTACGTTATGACTCTTAGGCATGCCGCTAAAATATAACCATTCGATAACGTCGCGCACCTCGAATCCAGCGAGCCTTAGCGATATGGTCATCAAGTCTTGCGTTCTTGTCCCCGCAAATACTAGCGCGTGTCCTCCTGGCTTTAATACGCGGAATACCTCGCGCCATATGTCCGGATGCGGTACAAATGAATCCCACTTTTTTCCCATAAATCCCCCGTGTTTGTGGTCGTAAGGCTCTCCGTTTAGCCACTTCGTCAATACCTCGTTAATGTCTGGTTCTTTCGACAAGCCGTATGGAGGATCGGTAACTACTGAATCGATACTGTTATCGCTTAATCTCCTTAATACATGCAATGAATTGCCATGAATTACCCGTTCTACCATCGTCATTATTCCGTCACCTTCCCGTTATTTACTTTTGCCAACTCTCTCAGTCGTTTTAACAACGCTTTTTCATCGCCTAACCACTCGCCCCAACGCTCAATCATGCCGAGGACGAGATGATTAGCGCTAGCGCTTGCCATACCGTTGCTAAACTGAGGCCGTAACAAACGGGCATTCGATGTATAAGCTAATATCGGCATATACTCACGATCATCCTCGTTAACATTTTCGTTAACTCTCTTTTTCATTTCGTTTAAACCAGCAACTACTCCGATCTCGCTAATCGTACCGTCTTGATGCCCTCCAGTAACGTTGATAACAAATATATCCGATGTTACGATCTTTGATATATCGCCCTCGTAGATGTCTTGCGGAGACGGCTCGTTAGTCTTATCGTTAATGCTTGAATTTTCTGCTGGAGCATATACGTCAAAACCTAACCGCCGAATCTCGTTGGCCACACGGATGCTGTCCGCAAATTCTCCGCTCGTACTTATCGGATGAGCAAGATAGATTTTATGTTTCGTCATATTATCGTCTCCTTTCTAAATCGCTCGTTCATTTCATGACGGCCAGAGAAGGGTCGCTGCTCGTATTGGATAATGTTATTATGAGAAAAATGCGTATCCGCCGTAATGTATGTCGTCATTAAGTCGCCTCCTCACTTTAATTTTCTCAATCGTCACCCGTCTGTATGATGACTGTTTCGCATATTTTCCTGTAATGTTTTGTATTCTGCTTTGCTAAATAAAACCACTTTATACAAAATTCCGAACCTTTCGTAACATACTTCGACCACCTCGCCCTGCATGCCGTCAACCTCTAAGAATTGCAAAGGCTCCCCTTTCCACTCTTTGTAAAAACTCTCCGCATCTACGAAGAGCGCTTCGTATTGTTTGGTGGCGTAATTGGTGTGCACGCTTGCTACTCCGCGTTCTTTTAGTTCGTCCATGAGTACCGCTATTTTGTTTACTTTATCCGTCAAACTCATTTGCTTATCTGGTCGAAGTAAATCCATAAAATTCCTCCTTTGATTTTCTCTTAAAAACCGCTTGATAAAAGCATTAAGTGCCCGCTAAGGTGCTCTCCTTTTGCCTACTCTTTTACTATTTCGTCTCCTTTTCGTTTAATAACGCGCCCAAGCTAACGGGGAACTTTTCTGTCGCAATCTCCTTGACGGCTTTCGCATATAGCCTAAACTCATATTGCGCATCATCTGCCGTCCTTTGCCGGATTAAATGCGCTACGCTCTGCAAGCTAGCCGTCCAGTACCAGCGTACGTATAAGCCGTAAGCCGGCAGGAATAGACGGGCTTGCTCGGGCGCTACTCCGTGGCTTATGGCTTCCGCATATAAACGCTCACCTTTTTTGTTATATTTAATTAACTCATTCATAAGCCACTCGCCTGTAATGTCATCGATAGGCTCGCCGCTACCTTGCTTGACGTTGTCCGGATAACTGCGCCATTCGCTTGCGTCAGGCACGTAAAACTCCTCGTACTCAGTTATATAACGACGGCTTGATTCATTCCATGCGTCCATCACATGATCTCTCCCGATTGCGTATCTCCACCACTGACGGGCAATCATAAGCGGAGCATAAACCTCGAATTGAAGCGAGGCATGACGGAACGGGCTTTCGTGATTTTCCCGCGCTAAGAAACGGATCAAGCGCTTGTCTTTTTCGTCTAACTTCTCCGTCCTTCTATCGAAACTTACTCTTGCCGCATTCGCTACCGTACGATCATCTCCCATTACGTCGCGTAACCTTACATAACCTTTATCTAATACTTTAATTTTGTTATTCGCCATATTATCGCCTACCTTCGTTAAATATTCGTAAATTTCCTCTTTAAATTCGCTTGACAATCGTCAAATTTACTGATATACTATAATTAACAAATCAAAAGAGGAGATGATTAAAGATGATCGAAACAATTTACACATTACTAGAGGAAAAGGAAATGTTAGAAAGCGCGCTACCGGTTCCTTACAAAGGGCGAGAATATCTCATGCAAGTAGAATACTTAGTAGACAATTTGAAAGAATTACCAGACGAAAGAATTCAACTACATGTAAAAAGGATCATGAACGCCGATCGAAATAACAATAAACGTTCTCTAGCTTTATCACTTCAAGCAGCCGGTCGAGATATAGTTCGCAAAAGCGCCTAAACAAAACAGGCGTTTTTCTTATTTAATATTTAACCGGCTTATATTTCCAATAGTTTTACTTTTCCAATATCGCCAAACTCTTTCGCCACCCATTCGCGCGCTTCTTCGTTTTCCTTTTGCTCTCCGTCACTCGGAATCCATGCGAAATGTTGTCCGCAAATATAGTTCATCTTCTTTAACGCATTTAAGTCGTTAAACCATACGTGAATATTCCCGTTTTTGAACATTCGGAAGCGAAGTAGCTCGTTCTCGAACGTATTATTTCCGATATATTCAAACTTGTTATTAAAACGGCTATCTATCAGCTGGAACGCTTTAACGAGGTCATCAATGAAATCCTTAACGCCTGAACTAAACAACCTCTCGTATTCTTCCTTGAAATCCCACGAATCAAACCCGCCATAGCTTATCGGTATAATGATCTTTTTATTAATCGCATAAGCGTCGTTTGTCTTCCAGCCGTTATAATAGTGGATATTCGTACTATATTCGTTCATGTGGTACTTCGTAATCTTTTCGAATATGCTAACGACGGACTCTATTAATATATCTCTTTGGTTCGCCTTTAGCGCCATGAGAAGCGTCTTTATATTCGCCATATTTATCTCCATCTCGTTAGCGGCGCTTATCTGGCGGTTCAACTTCTCCCGTGTCTCGTTCGTTAGCAATTCGCTAAAATCGTTTGTATCAAGAATGAGCGACCAATAGCCGCGCCTTAATCGATCAAGTTCCTCGTTTAAATCAGCCGGCTTGTATTCATTTTGGATAACGTAACTAAACGGCCCAGTAACTTCGCCTTCCCGCTTGTTTACCTCGGATATGTAGTCAAAGAACGATTGTTTAGCTTGCACCGCCTCAAAAGTATTGCGCGCTAATTCGCAAGCTTTTTCATATTCGACTACCAGCCGTGATATATCGTTTACTTTTTCCGCTAGTTCGCCGTCCTTTACAAACGTTGATAATGCTGTTTCTAACTGGCGGTCGACCATCTCACTTCCTAATGCGCCAATATTTAAAGAATCGTAAATCTTTCGACCAATACCTTCCTTATTTATTGTTACGTTTATGAGCGCCACCTCAACGTCTGTTTTACGTTCAGCAGAAGCGAAAGCGTCCTTAACATAGCGAATATCGGCACCATGATCGTCGAGCTTACGTAAAAGATCTTGACGCTTGTTTGAGTAGGCGTTATTTATCGTCTCTTTGTTCAATATTGCGTATATTTCGCATTTTGATAATTGATTTTCCGCAAGGTCAAGCGCCTTTAAGACGTGGTCTACGCCGTTGCTAAAAGGCGGATTCATTATGATGTAGTCGTATTCTTTGTATGTGTAGTACGTCAGAAAGTCGTCCCATACAACGCTGTAGCCTTGCGCCATAAGCTCGTTGACCAGACGCGGGTCATTCTCAATAGCGTCAATGCGGGCGTCTCTAGTGTTGTTTAGCTCTTCGATATAACGAATCATATCGCCCTTGCCCGCGCTTGGCTCGAGTATCCGACAGTCGAAGAAGCGCTTATTGCCGATCAGCTGCCGAAATAGGTCGGGCGGAGTCGGGTAAAAGTCCTTATTATCGGTAAACATTAAATTCCCCTTCCTTTACATATCGTTGAAATTATATTATTTGTGTTTCGTTCATTCCTTCATTGATTAAAAATTCGATAATAGTCTGATAGAATCCGCGCCATTTCCTTGCATTTATCCGTCTTGCTTGAGTAATTAAATCGTCTAGCGGAGGTTTTTCTAATTCAAAAGATCTATCTCCCTTCCACTCTCTCCAAACGCCGCTCGACTCCCTAAAGAAAATACTTCCATTGTGTATCACCGAACAATACCCTTCTTTAGTCCAAAAGAAAGACGATCTGTATTCCCTTGTGTAATCAAGATAATAAAGCTCCTTCCATTCTCCATTCTTTTTAATCCCAGCGGGTCGGTTATATTTCAGATATCCCTGCAAAGTATCAGGTCGAGCGAAAAATTCGCAGGTACTACCATCTTTTGAGAACACATATCGATATGGCCGACTGTCCCACGTATCTTTTTCCCAACCGCATACAAAAACGTCGATATAATGTCCCTTTAATCCTGATTTAATAGTTTCGATATTTTCGTTGGTATAAAACGGGTCTATAAGGTCACTGGTTACGAAATATCGATATCGCTTCTCCATTTTTTTGTGATAATCGACCCAAGAACTGTCCCGCGGAGGTTTAGATAAAACGCGATTCATTTAATCGCCTTCCTTTCCGTATATCTCGCTTGACTTTCGTGTATACTCGTACTACAATCGTTTTAACTAATTAATTTACCGGAGGTGTTTCGCATGTCTTCGCTAGTCCCAGAAGGCTTTTCGATCGTCCCTTCTGATTCAGTGCCGTCAATTACCCTCGACAATCAACGTCGTTTTTACGTCAATACGTCTGCTCGTCGTTTACTCGGTATTAAGCCGTATGAACGCTTAGCTATTGCGTATAAACCCGGTACACACGAATTAGCTATCATTCGACCGTCTAGTGATAGCGACATTTCCGCGCTCGCTACTTCGCAATATAACGTTGATAAACGCTATTACATGAGCGCGAGATATTTTGCTAAAGAGTACGGGTATGACAGTAAAGGTGCGCCTTATATATTTGCGTACAAGAACGGACGTTCTGACGGTAAAGTGTTCGTATTTCAGTTGCGAGATTAGTTGGTTATTAACGTTATTAACCGCTCGGCAATCGCTTTAACTACCGGGACAGTCACTGCATTTCCTGCTTGTTTATAACGTTGACCGTCCGAAATCCCCGCAGACTTCACTACGTCATGAGCTTCGTCGGGAAATCCTTGTAGACGCCAGCATTCGAGTGGCGTGAGTTTGCGTATACGGTATTTAGGGCGAACCTCTTTTATATGAGTTCTTCGTCCTTTTCCGATACTATTAGGCGAAATACCTTTTGAGTAATTAGCATCAATACAATGCGAAATATGATTCTCGGACGCTATTTCTTGCGTTTCTTCAATCTTAGGTTCTCGATGTCCTCCTCCCATTGTCGTTAAAGTAGGCGAAATACCTTCCGTTAAGTATGTTCGTTTAATCGAATCGTTTCCTTTTATATCAACATGACCAATCATTTTCGGTTTATCTATAGCTACCCCATGAGGTATTGTGCTTCTAATTGTGAACATTACGTCATCAAATCCGTTTTGTCTCTGCGGATTATTTCTTGTGAATAAGTCACCTTTAACCGTGTATTCTGTAGCGTTGGCGTCTGTTCTTTCTTCCAATTTCGCTACTAACTCTTCCGCCTTTTTCTCATCAAGATAATACTTCTCATCGACATTTGTTTCGAGAATATCTCGTAATCTCGTCGTTACTTTCGGCTTTAAATGGACGTATTTTTCAACCACTTTCGATAATTCTTCGATACGTTCCTTAGCGTTCTTCTTACGCTGTTCACTCGCTTCTTCGTCGTCTAAAATACGCTTCGCGGCTCGAATCCTATCCCGCTCGGACTTCGTATAATGGTCGTATTTCGTTTCTGAATTAGGAAAGTCGAAATTAAACGTCTTAGCCCATCCATTTATACGCCTCTTACCCTTCGGGACAATCGTTTGACCTTTCGTGTAAATCCAATCTTCCTCATCGATTAAATCTTCTCGGATAGCTACGATAAAGATACGCTCGCGATTCTGTGGTACGCCGAAATACTTCGAGTTTAATACGTCAAAATCGACGATATAACCGATGTCATTCAGTGCGCGAATCATCGTATCTAACGTATTACCTTTATCGTGGTTTACGAGACCTTTTACGTTTTCAAGAAGGAGTGCCTTCGGTTGCTTCTCTTCGGCAATTCTCGCAATGTCGAAAAACAATGTCCCTCGAGTATCTTCGAATCCTTCCCGCCTTCCAGCCACGGAAAACGCCTGGCACGGAAACCCTCCGACAAGCAAGTCATGGTCTGGAACATCCTCCGACTCAATCTCCGTAATATCACCTTTAGGCTTCTCGCCATAAAGCGCTTCATACGCTCGCTGTGCAAATCTATCAATCTCGGAAGCAAATACGCAAGTTCCTCCGATCTTGTTTAATGCTTGCTCAAATCCGCCTATGCCGGCGAACAGGCTTGCATAGGTAAACGACTTATTTCTATCGATGCGTTTTTATTCGTCAATTTACCGCCTTCCCTTCCGAAATTTACCGATAAGAGCCTTGAATTATTGTTACATCCAATCGTTTAAATCTATATCTAACTTACTTACGTTCAGATCCTCCATTATATTGTCGATTTGTTTTATAAAGTCGTTATAATCTCCGTTATTATTGACTTCATAATCTACCTCAAATTCGTCGACATAACGTTCTGTGTCGTGTGCTAAATCCTTTTCAGTAAACTCGTCCCCCTCTTTTTTAGCCCGCTCTATACGTACATCCTCCGCAGAATTTATCCGTATAATTGTAAAACCATTTTCTCTCGCCCACCGGTATTCGTTAGGTTGGCGGAGATCGTCGATGACGAAACGAGTCTTATCGAACACTCTCTCGTACATTTCCTTTGTTCCTTCAAGTTTACGCACCCAAACATTTTCGTCTATTTTTCGCATAGCTTGTCCGAAATCTTGTAATAGTTTACGGGGTTTTTTATTTGTATTAGTTCCGAATATTTGACCGGCATAGTAATTAACATAACTCCCGAAAGACAGTGCCGAGTGCCCGTAAATAGCGGAAATATGCGTCGATGCCGTTGTCTTACCTGACCTTAGCTTACCAGTTAGAGCGATTAAATTACCTTTACTTTTCGCCATCTAAAGCACTCCCCCGCATTCCGTTTATTTCGTCATTTAACCTCGCAAGCTCCGTCAAAGCTACGCCCGCTTTATAGTCTGCTTCGATAACTTTTCGTTTTAACTCTGCTACTTCTGCCGCTAGGTTTACGATAAGATCTCGGTCTGTACGCTGTTTTTCATTACCTATACATTTACAATGACATTCATACATTTTTTCTGTAGTACATTTATTACATATTTGCATCATTATCAAAACCCCTCCGTATGATTTTAGCACTCACCGTCTGCCTACCAAGTTTACGCGCCTTCTCTTCCGTTTCGACTAATACGTCAATCCTGCGGTCCTTGATCGCGCCCCCAACATCTAACGCTTCTGCGACGAATGTTATGCCGTCCTCGAGTGTTATTTTAACGATTGAACCGAGGGGGAGTACGTTAGGGTCGACAGCAATGATTCGCCGTCCTTCCGTTGTATATATCGTTTCCCTCACGTCGTATCCTGTATAAGTTATACCCGTACATCCGTCACAGCGTGCGGTATAAAACGTAGCCTCGAACGTTTCGGGCGTCGGTTCTTTCGCCTCTTCCGGTATTTCTTCGACATAGCCTGCGCCGCCCCATCCGATCGCCATTATTGCTATTAAATAACTCGCCAAAGCCGTCATCTATTCCTCTTCCTCCTCCGCGCTTGTTTTTACGTTTGTCTCTACACCCGTGCTTCCGAATCCTTCTACGCCCCTGTCAGATTTATCTAAAGAGTTTACTTCGATAGCTTCAACGTTGGGGAGTGCTTGGATTACGAGCTGGGCGATGCGATCACCAGCGCGGACAAGGTATGTTCCTTTGTCACAAGGAACTCCATCTGAAATGGTATCTATTCTCACTCTAGTACCATCTATTAGTTTAGCTAAATAATTATAACCACTTATTTCTAGAGGGAAAGATATATTATCGACAATAACGCCAATATCTCCGGTATAGCCGTTATCGATCGTCCCTAACTGCACACGTAAATCGGTCTTAGCCGTAACGCCCGAGCGAGGTCTCACTTGCGCCTCGAATCCGTTAGGCAATTGTACGGCAATTCCTGTCGGAATAATCTTCGTCTCGCCCGGCTCAATAATAACGTCCTCACTTGCGACTAAATCAAATCCCGAGTCTGTTTCGTGTGCTTTCGTCGGGATTACGGCATGACTGGATAATCGTTTAAATCCTATACGGATAGGGTAGTGTTCGCTCATTTTTCATTCGGCCTCCTTTGTTGGCGTTTAAAATACGCCTGCTTTGCGTTAATTTACGTTTTTATTGGTTCGCTAGTCTCACAATCTCCTCCTATTACTATATGGACAAAAATACTGTTAATTTAGGACAATTTTTCAAACTCACGGGCAACGTTATCGTTTTTCAACTTTCAGTAGTTCCTATTTGCCGTAATTTCCGGGCGTGGGCGAACTTGCGCCTCATAGCCCGAGGGGGGGCAGACCGCTTCCTGCCTTTCGTTTATAATTCACGTAACTTTCCGTTTTCGTTGTAGTAAAAACGATATTTATTCGCTAATTCCTCGATTTCTATTTTTCTTTATTCTACATTTGACGCATAGACCTTTGACTTTAAATCCCTCTCCTCCGTAATTAGGTACCGTCATATGAACTTCGTTACAACGCTCACACCGTATATACGTAAACAGCCTCGTCATTTAATAGACCACATCCTTTTATAGCCAAAATACAATAACCGATTTATCAACTTACGACTCGCACATAATACATAACTTATCTTTACTGAACTGCTGCGCTGCGTTTGTCCCGTGTTGGTAATATAATGTTTTAATACCATTCTTCCACGCAAATAAGTACAAATCGTTAATTTCTTTTGCCGGTACGTCCGGATTAATCATAAGGTTAAGCGACTGACTTTGATCAATAAACTGCTGCCTAATAGCTGCTTGATCTAAAATAACGTATTGATCAATCTCGCTAAACGTTTTAAATACTTCTTTTTCGTGATCCGTCAGAAAATCGAGATGCTGAACTGATCCGTCATGATCGCGAATATCATTCCAAACCTCGCGCGTATCCTTGCCATATTTGGCAAGTACGTCTTTTAAGTAAGGATTACGAATAGTTACCTTAGCCTTAGCAACGTCTTTAACGTAATTATTAGACCAGACAGGCTCGATTGATTGCGATACTTGCCCGAGAATAAATGCTGAAGAAGTAGTCGGAGCTACTGCTGTTAAAGTCGCATTTCTACGCCCATACCCTTTTAGGATTTCCGGCTCGCCATATAATTCCGCCAACTCTTCCGAAGCCTTTAACGCTTTTTCTCTAATATCCCGGAAAATCCAAGCATTAAGTTTTGACGCCTCCAAACTCTCGAAAGAAATCATTTTCGATTGTAGATACGAATGCCAGCCGAGTGCTCCTAAGCCTAGTGCGCGATTATCTTTAGCGAAGTTATAAGCACGCTCCATAAATTCAAACGCCAATCTATCCTCTTTCTTTTTAGAGTCGCGCATCGCTTCCAACTTCGTGATAAATTCCGTCATAACTGCGTCTAAGAAATAGATCATCGTCTCAACAGCGTCTGTATTCTTCCATTCGTCGTAATAAAGTAGATTCATTGACGACAAATTACATACGAACGACCATTCTTCGTTGTTTGGTAGAGCTATTTCTGAACATAAATTAGAGTGATTAATTCGTAAATTTTTATCCTTATAAACGTCAACTGTCTCTCTATTAACTGTATCCACAAAGAAGATGTACGGATAACCTAATTCCACTCGGCGTTGGATCACTTTTGCCCATAAATCACGCTTTTCCGCATCGCCCGCTATCATATCTTCCATCCATTCGTCAGTTACTGTCACGCCATGCGTTAAATCTTGGATAGGATCGCCTTCTGTTCCAATTTTAAGAAATTCTTCTATATCTGGATGATCGATAGGTAAATATGGCGCAAATCGCCCTCTACGTGTTGAGCCTTGACTTACAACGTCTACAATTGATTCAAATAGTTTCATAAAATGGACGGCTCCCGACGACTCGCCGTTATTTGTTATAGGAGCACCTCTATGACGTAATCTACCAAAATATCCTGATGTACCACCGCCAAACTTACTCATCATACCTACTTCCGCTTGAGTATACAAAATACTCCCCATCGTATCCTCAATATGCGAACCGAAGCAACTAATCGGAAGACCTT
>Ga0079226_10001110_pt1 | contig 20433 bp, 17 predicted proteins | sample Poulit2014_FD_76345 | JGI IMG/M metagenome (GOLD analysis project Ga0079226, IMG submission 76345) | Agricultural soil microbial communities from Georgia to study Nitrogen management - Poultry litter 2014 | ecosystem: Environmental > Terrestrial > Soil > Agricultural land | place: USA: Georgia... | reverse complement strand
GGCGCGGGTTTTCTGGGGCTGTAGGAGACGGCCATGCCGGCGATTGCGACAATTCGGACAGAATATATGCCAGCAAACACGGCGCACGGCTTCATTCGCGGGCATGGCCCACTCCTACAGGGGTGCGGGTTTTCTGGGGCTGTAGGAGCCGGCCATGCCGGCGATTGCGACAATTCGGACGGAATATATGCCAGCAAACACGGCGCATAATTTTATTCGCGGGCATGGCGCGTTCCTACAGGGGTGCGGGTTTTCTGGGGCTGTAGGAGCCGGCCATGCCGGCGATTGCGACAATTCGGACGGAATATATGCCAGCAAACACGGCGCATGGCCTCATTCGCGGGCATGGCCCACTCCTACAGGGGCGCGGTTGTTTGTTGGTTTATCGCATTATGGAGCGCTTCGGCAAAAGGCTAGCGGTCAGCGGGGTTTGCTCGGCGCTGTATTTCGCTGTCCGCCTCGGGGACGAGAACCGCGCCCACGCTCAGCACGTAACTTGGCCTCAGCAGCGGCGCGCGCTTGTTCACGTTTATGCCAGTGTGGCTTTTCTTTGTCACCCTTGTCCCGTGGCGGTAATCCCGTATGTTGAGTGAGCAGTGGGCGAGCGCCTTTATTATCACGGGCTGGGGTTGAATTTTTACGGCGAGCACTGTGATAGCCACGGCTATTGGGTTGCTGAGCAGGTACCAGCTGGTTTTTTCCATCTCCAATTAAATCACTGCGGCCCATGCGGTTCAGAGCTTCGCGGATAATCGGCCAAGACTTAGGGTCGTGATAGCGTAAAAAGGCTTTATGCAAACGGCGTTGCTCTTCGCTTTTAACAATCTCAGTGGCTGGGCTTTTATAGGTTACTTTACGTAAAGGGTTTTTACCCGAGTGGTACATGGCCGTGGCAGTGGCCATGGGTGAAGGATAAAACGCCTGTACTTGGTCGGCACGGAAGTTGTTTTCTTTGAGCCACAGCGATAAATTCAGCATGTCGGTGTCTGTGGTACCCGGGTGCGCGGCAATAAAGTAAGGAATTAAATACTGTTCTTTGCCGGCTTCCTTAGTGAATTGCTCGAACATTTCACGGAAACGCTCATAGCTGCCGATGCCGGGCTTCATCATATGTTCCAGCGGGCCTTGCTCGGTGTGCTCTGGAGCAATCTTCAAATAACCACCCACATGGTGGGTCACCAGCTCGCGCACGTACTCTGGGGATTCCACTGCCAAGTCATAACGCACTCCAGAAGCAATTAAAACCCGTCGCACACCTGGCAGCTCGCGAGCTTTGCGGTATAGATCAACCAATGAGCTGTGATCGGTATTTAGATTTTGGCAAATGCCTGGGAACACGCAGGACGGCTTGCGGCAGGCCGCTTCAATTTCTCGGCTGTTACAGGCTAAGCGATACATATTAGCGGTGGGTCCGCCTAAGTCGGAGACCACGCCGGTAAAACCAGGCACTTTATCGCGCATGTCTTCGATTTCTTGCAAAATCGATTCGTGGGAGCGGTTTTGGATAATCCGTCCTTCGTGTTCAGTAATGGAGCAGAAGGTGCAGCCACCAAAACAGCCGCGCATAATATTGACTGAGAAGCGAATGGTTTCGTAAGCAGGGATTTTAGCATCGCCATATTTGGGGTGTGGCACCCGCGCATAGGGCAGGCCAAACACATAATCCATTTCTTCGGTGGTTAAAGGAATCGGCGGGGGATTGAGCCAAATATCCTGATCGGCATGGCGTTGTACCAATGCGCGGGCATTGCCAGGGTTCGTTTCCAAATGCAGGACACGGTTAGCGTGGGCATACAGCACAGGATCATTGCGCACTTTTTCAAAGGACGGAATACGAATCACCGTGCGCTCACGGGTCAGGTTGGGGTGATCAATCAGCTGCACCACCTGCACATCCGATTGCTCAGGTAGCTCGCCGGCTTGCTGCTCGATGGCGCAGGCTTCAGTGTCTTGGGTGTTGATATAGGGGTTAATAATACGCTCCACGCGACCGGGCCGATCAATGCGGGTGGAGTCCAGCTCAAACCAGTCCTTGGGTGTGTTGCGACGTATAAAAGCAGTGCCGCGGATATCATCCATGTCAGCAACCGATTCGCCCCATGACAAACGTTGCGCCACCTCAACAATGGCCCTTTCCGCATTGCCGTAAAGAAGAATATCCGCAGTGGCGTCCATTAAAATGGAGCGGCGCACACTGTCCTGCCAGTAATCATAATGGGCAATGCGGCGCAGAGACGCTTCAATACCGCCAAGTACCACAGGCACGTGGGTATAGGCTTCTTTACAGCGCTGGCTGTACACTAAACTGGCGCGATCGGGGCGGCTGCCTGCTTGCCCACCGGCAGTATAAGCATCATCGGAGCGAGGCTTGCGATCAGCGGTGTAGCGGTTAATCATTGAGTCCATGTTACCGGCGGCGACGCCAAAAAATAAATTGGGCTCACCCAGCTGCATAAAATCATCTTTATCACGCCAGTCAGGCTGGCTGATAATGCCCACGCGAAACCCTTGTGCTTCTAAAACGCGCCCAATCACTGCCATACCAAATGAGGGGTGATCCACATAAGCATCACCAGTGACAATAATCACATCACAGGAATCCCAGCCCAGTTGATCCATTTCCTCACGGGACATGGGCAGAAAAGGCGCAGGGCCAAAGCATTCAGCCCAATATTTATTGTAATCGTACAAAGGTTTTGCGGTTTGCATGTAAATTTGACCTATATCAAGATGCCGTTAAATATAGCATAAAAGTGCACTGCTGAAGCAGAATTGACAAAGCGAGAGACTGCGGCTGGCTTGTGTTAAAGTTCAGTTCTCAACTGGTATGGCTAAATCATAAAACCGGCGCATAGTGGTGCAATTGTAGTTTTTGAGCACACCTTAGCTTGAAAAACATGAGACTGGCTGAGTCTTAAGGTTAGTTTACTGAAAAGGCCGGTAAAGGATTGATTCTAATTATGGCGTGGAGCGCTCAACTGCGTTCTACTAGGCAGTGAGTAACAGTAAATTCATCGAAAAATAGCCAGTTAAACCATGCTGGTAACTCTAAGTAAGGATTGGGTTTTTTAAGGTACGCAGCACAACCAATCTAAGAGTGTTGATTGATATGGAGAGTTTTAATGGATACTCAACAGCTTGCACAGGCACGTGACAAGGCAATGCGCAAGACGAGTGTAGTCGGCGCTGTGGTTAATTTAGCCTTGACGGTGCTGAAAATTATTTTCGGAGTGATTGGGCAATCCCATGCGTTAATTGCCGACGGCATTCACTCTTTAGCGGATTTAAGCACCGATGTGATGGTGTGGTTTGCCGCTAAATACAGTAATCAGCCTGCCGATAAAGAACACCCTTATGGACACGCACGGATTGAAACTGCTTTTACCGTTGGTTTAGGCGTGGTGTTGATCATTACCGCCATTGGTATTGTGTTTGATTCAGCGCAACGTTTGCTGAACCCAGAGTTATTATTGCAACCCACACCCATTGTGCTGCTGATTGCTGCTATTTCTATTTTTGCCAATGAAGGCTTGTATCAGTACACCATGCGTATCGCTAAGCAGTATAAGTCAGGTCTGTTGAAAGCCAATGCTTGGCATCACCGTTCAGATGCTATTTCTTCCATTGTGGTATTGGTGGGTGTTGCTGGCAGCTTGCTGGGCTTACCTTATCTGGATGCATTTGCTGCAGTTGGGGTGGCCTTGATGATTGGTAAAATTGGTTGGGATCAAACTTGGACATCCATTCGTGAGTTAATTGATACCGGTTTAGAGCCAGAGCGAGTGGCAGCAGTTGAGCGGATTATTAAAGATGTCGAAGGTGTCGAAGGTGTGCATATGTTGCGCAGTCGACGCATGGGGGGCAGTTATTTAGTTGATGTGCACATTGAAGTGAATGAACGGTTAAGCGTGTCCGAAGGACATAAGATTTCAGAGTTTGTCCGCATCAAACTGATTGAGTCTGAAAAAAATATCAGCAACGCTTTAGTGCATATTGACCCTGAAGATGATTCTTTAGAAGTGCTGTGCAAAGGCTTGCCCTTTAGACGTGAGGTGTTAGAAGATTTGCGCAGGGTTTGGGACGGTGAGGTGGATGCCGCTGACTGTGACTCGGTCACTTTGCACTATTTAAGCGGTAAAGTGCATGTGGACTTGGTGCGACCCATGGACAGCGCTACAGAGGCTGAACGAAACTTAGCGCAGCGCCTTGAGGATAAAGCCCACACCTTGGACTATATCGGCCAAGTGCGCATTTTCTATCAGTTTAAAGAGCATGAATAACAGCGCCACTGGAGCGCTTGGGGCAAGTGTTGAAGCGGCCTATACAATCTGGTTCATAAAGAGCAGTTATGACAATTAGCGCAGGTAAGCAGGCTCCCACCCGTTTTGGCGGCACCATGATTATTGCCGGTACCGCCATTGGTGCTGGGATGTTGGCTAACCCTACGGCCACCTCGGGTGTCTGGTTTTTAGGTTCAGTGCTGGTCTTGCTGTATGTCTGGCTGTGCATGTACTTGTCAGGTTTAATGTTATTGGAAACCACTTTGCATTTTCCGCAGGGGGCCAGTTTCCACACTTTAGTAAGCCAACTGCTAGGACCCACTTGGAGCTTAATAACAGGGCTAGCAGTGACTTTTGTTCTCTACTCTTTAACCTATGCCTATATCTATGTCGGCGGTGGATTAACGCAAACCAGCCTGACACAAATGGCAAGCTGGTTTAGCAGTGCGCCACTTGATATCTCGCGAAACCTCTCATCGATAGTTTTTTTGCTGGTGCTGGCCACCTCAGTGTGGGTATCCACTAAATTAGTGGACCGTTTCACCACAGTGCTGATTGGCGGCATGATCGCCAGCTTCTTTTTATCCACCGGCTCACTGTTGCAAAGCGTGACCCCTGAAGTGTTGTTAGATATGCACAGCAGCGGGGATAGCAATTATTGGCGTTATGCTTGGGCTGCGCTGCCGGTGTGTTTGGCATCATTTGGCTTTCACGGCAACGTGCCAAGTTTAGTCAGCTACTACAATAAGCAAGCCAAGCCGGTGGCACGCAGTATTCTCTGGGGATCATTATTAGCCTTAAGTATTTATTTACTGTGGCAACTGGCAGTACAAGGTAACTTGCCCCGTGATGAGTTTGCTCCGGTTATTGAGGCGGGCGGCGATGTGACGGTGCTCCTCAGAGCGTTAAGCACGTACGTGACCACCGATGCAGTGGCGCGATTTTTAAATGCTTTTGCTTTTATGGCCATTGCCAGCTCTTTTTTAGGCGTCACTTTAGGGTTGTTCGACTATATCCGAGACCTGTTTGGCTTTGCTGACACTGCTTTAGGGCGTTTAAAAGCTGCTGCAGTAACGTTCTTGCCACCGTTAATGGCCTGCTTGTTAGCGCCCACAGGCTTTGTCAAAGTGATGGGTTATGTTGGTCTGATGGCGACAGTCTGGGCAGTGCTGGTGCCTGCTTTATTGGTGTGTGCTGCACGACAACGTTACGGTGCAACTGCGTATCAAGTGGCTGGCGGTGTCTTTTCCATAGGCTTAGTTATAACCTTTGCAGTGCTTGTATTTGTAGTGCAAATACTCTTAATCCTAAACAACTTGCCGCTGTTTACGGGCTAACCGCCAGTGGGTTAGCGACTGATGAGTAACACCTTTATAGAACAATCCGCTGTGACTTATGCATGCTGGCGTGAAGACGAGGGCTCTTGCAACGGCAGGTTTAACCCTCAGGCTACTGCCGGTAAGTCCACTCCCTGTGAACACTTTCCCTAGCGGCTCCGCCTAAGATTTGGCACTGACTCATCGAAACAAAGACAGGTTGCTGGTAATTATGCCCAGCTCAGACGTGTGTTGTATAAGTGCTGGTTAGAAAGCAAAGGTTTTACATAATTGATTTTTATCAATAGACTACGCAGCGAAATATGGGTTGCAGCTGTTGCATGTGACTTAAGTGAAAGGCTGAGCGGAGATTAGACTGCGCACAGCTATACCCCAAAAATAGCAAACCTTTTGCTGGTTGCACTGTTGTTTTTATACCAACTGAAAAGTGAAAAGACAGCTCTATCTTAATTGATTAAAAGCTCGCTTTAACCATTATTGCTTTATGCGCTGAATTAAGAGTGTTAAGAGAATTCATAATGAAAAATATTCGAGTGTCAGTGAAATTAATCGCTGGAATAAGTATTATTCTGCTGCTTTCTATAGTTTTAGCAGTTAATACTTTCCATAGTATTAATAAACTTAGCGTACGAGCTTTGCACACAGAGCTGGTGTCCGAGATTCATGATGACAGTCATGATTTACTTATAACAAGTTTACGCTACAAGATCACTTCTAATGAGCGCTTTATTAATGAGACCCAGGCACTCATCAATGGGGTCAAGCAAGCAGTCAGTGACGCTAAAAGTATCTTGGCGGAGCCAAGTAACCAAGCGTTAATGGAGCAAATGCTGCTGGATATTAACGAGTATCAGCAATCATTTGCTAACTATGTTCAAGCACAAAAAAATAAAGAGAATAACCTTGCAGCCGCTGTCAGTAGCGGAGCCAATACCAACGAAGAGCTTACAGAGCTTAATACCATTATCAATGGGGTCGACTTTGCCCCAGTCATGCATAGCGATTTATACAGCGCAACTACTGGGCGCCTAGTTACAGATTTAGTTGAATCCCGTCGCATGTTGGCTTATCTAGCCCGTGTTTATTTAATGGACGAGACACAGTCCAGTGCAGAGAGATTGGAGCAGGGTTACAGTGAGCTGCAAGATATAGCAGATAAACTACAAAGAAGAATACCCAGCCATGCGGCAGATTTATTAGCAACGATTGAAGCGGATATTGAAAGTTATATGGGCTTGCTGCGCAATATGCTTCCCCTCACTGCTAATCAGGCAGCCGCAGAGCAACAAATGGCTGATGCCTATGTGCGGGTACAAGACAACGCCGACAAAATCATAGAGCAGATGGTGGTATTGCGGGATCGCGACATCAGCCAGTCGAAAATAAATGCTGCGCTTTTAACCTTGGCGGCTATTGTGCTGGGGTCGTTGACGGGTTGGTTTATTATTAGACAAATTATCCAGCCATTAAACCAAGCTGTCAGCATTGCGCAAGCCATTGGTAACCGTGACATGACAGGGCGGGGGGTCGAGCAAAGGGGCGATGAGTTTGGCGTACTATTAAATGCTTTAGATCAAACCCGAACAAACTTGCGCGACGCCTTAGGTGAGGTCAATGGCTTTACTACTCAATTGGCCACAGCAGCAGAAGAGTTATCTGCGGTGACCACACAAACCAGTGCAGGGGTGCACAGTCAGCGTGAAGAAACCGCTCAGGTGGCAACCGCGATGAACGAGATGACTGCCACTGTCCATGAAGTGGCAAGAAGTGCTGAGGAAGCTGCTTCAGCAGTAGAAAGAGCCAATCAGCTGGCCGTCAACGCTGAGGATGTTTTAAACAGTGCGCTGGATTCCAACAACCGTTTAACCGCGCAGGTGCAGGATAATGCTGAGGCCATGCACCGCCTTAATGAAGACAGTACCAATATCTCTACAGTCTTAACCGTGATTAATACCATTGCCGAGCAAACCAACTTGTTAGCCCTTAATGCGGCCATTGAGGCCGCACGGGCCGGTGAAGCAGGGCGCGGTTTTGCGGTGGTGGCTGATGAAGTGCGCGGTTTAGCGCACCGTACCCAAGAGTCCACTGCGCAGGTTGAAGAGTTAATTGCTAATTTGCAAGCGGGCTCAAGCAATGCCGTAGCGATGATGAACAACAGCCGCGAGCTTTCCAATACAACCCTAGAATTGGTTGAAGAGGCCAGTAATGAGTTGCAGGCGATTGCCCGTGTTGTGCTAGAAATTCAATCCATGGGTATGCAAATTGCCACTGCGGCGGAGGAGCAAAGCTTAGTTGCCGAGGAAATCAACCGTAACGTAGTGAATGTCAATACCGTCGCGGACCAGTCTGCAGCTGCTGTGGAGCAAACCGCTGCGGCATCTCAAGAGCTGGTACGCTTAGGTCAAGAGTTGCAAGATCTGGTCAGGCTTTTTAAGACTTAATTGAATGCCCACACCGTAGCCCGCGATTATACAATGGTCATACCCACCCCGTAGGAACAAGCCACACCCGCGAATTAATTCATGCGCCGTGTTTGTTGACATATATTGGGCCCGGATGATCACATCGCCGGCATGGCCGGCTCCTACAGCCCCAGAAACCCACGTCCTGTAGGAGCGGGCCATGCCCGCGATGATAGGGCGATCACCTATAATCTTTAGAGTCCTATCAAGCGCCCAGCCAAAAATTCTTGACTGGGCGTTTTTTGTTATTAATTAACGGCTACTTGGCTGGCCTTATGAAAAACGAAATAATTAATCCGCTGCTAGCCAGCACAATGCCCAAAATAAACGCCGTTTGTACCCCCGCGGTTAACGAGGTACTGGTTACAATTGGATCTGAGGGATCTGCAACATCTTTCAAGAAACTATTTTGCGCAGCGGACATTATGGTGATCGCCAGCGCGGTGCCTATTGAGCCCGACACTTGCAGCAAGGTATTGATTAAAGCGGTGCCATCTGGATAGAGGTTTCTGGGCAACGCGTTCAAACCATGGGTTTGCATCGGCATTAACACCAGCGTCACACCAACCATCAGACTGGAATGCAAAAACACGGCCATGGCAATTGTCGTTTCAGTGGTGACATTGGATAGGCTCCACAGCATAACCAGCATAATGATAAAGCCCGGGGCAAACAGCCACTTGGCACCCAACTTATCGTAGATACGCCCAGAGACAGGTGATAAAAGACCGTTGATTGCACCGCCTGGCATAAGGATAAGGCCAGCGGTAAATGCCGAAAGCCCGAGCCCTATTTGCAGATATAAGGGCAGCAAAATCATCGAGGACAGAATAATCATAAAGGTGATTGAGGCGCTCAATAATGCCAGCGTATACACCGGATACTTTAAAACACGTAAATCTAGCATGGGCTTATCGAGTTTGAACTGCCGCGCCGAGAACACCAGCAAAGATAACAAACCCAGTGCAATGCTAGCCATGACAACCAAGCTCCCCCAGCCTTTATCGCCTGCGATACTAAAGCCGTAAACAATGCCACCAAAGCCAAGGGTCGACAGCACTATTGAAAGCACATCAATTTTAGGTCGGGTCAGCTCTGTCACGTTTCTTACGTAAACCAGCCCATAGAGCAATGAGAACACAAGAAGTGGCAGCAAAAACCAAAGAATCCAGTTCCAGCTCAGCACTTCAATAATTAACCCCGCAGCTGCAGGCCCAATCGCAGGTGCTGAGAGCATCACCAGCCCAATCAGCCCCATAATTGTCCCTCTTCTATCAATCGGGAAAATAATCAGCGCAGTGTGGAACATTAAGGGGATTAACAAACCCGTGCCGATTGCTTGAATAATTCGGCCGAGCAGCAAGACCTCAAAGATGGGTGCCGCCCCCGAGACGATGGCGCCAACAATGGAAAACACTAGGGAAGCTACAAATAATTGCCGGGTACTAAACCACTGGATTAGGAGTGCAGATACCGGGATAACGATGCCCATGGTCAGTAAGTAACCCGTGGTTATCCACTGCACGGTTGAAGAAATAACATCCAGTTCAACCATTAAATTGCCAAGGGCCATGTTCAAAGCGGTTTCGCTAAACAACCCGACAAACCCAGCCACCACAAAGGCGATTAAAATAGGGACAGGTCGTATATCTTTGTATTCGCTGTCACGCACAACTGTAGACATTAAAACTCTCTTGATTAATTAACTGAATAGATCTGTGTTCAGATCGGATGTGTAACTTACTTAGCAGCCAGTAAGAATGGAATTTGTTCCGCTATGGCTTCGAGGGGCTTGCCGCTTTTGCTGGTTAAGGCTAAAAGAATGCCGCCTTCGGTCAGCGCATGAAACGTAATGGCTAAGCTTTTGGATTGCTGTTCGCTGTAGCCCGCTTCAAGAAACTTCTCAACATAAATGGCCTGCCAATCCTTAAAGGTCGCGGCACAGGCCAAACGGATCGGCTCGCTGGTGGTATGGGTTTCGCCAGCAATGGTGCCAATCGGTGAGCCAAGGGGGTCACCGCCCTCGCCAAACACCTTGGATAATTCATACACATAGGTTTGAAAAGCAGCCAGCGGACTAGAGGCGCCTGCAAACACGCTGTTAATGTCCGCCATGACCAGCGTTTTTGTGTAATCAATGGCTGCAATGGCCAATTGCTCTTTGCCGCCCGGGAAATAATGGTACAGCGAACCCTTGGGCACCCCGCTTTCAGCAATGATGTCATTGAGGCCCACCCCGCAATAGCCGCGCAATTTAAACAGGCGGGATGCGGTCTCAATCAGCGCGTCTTTCGGCTTAACTTTTTCACTCATTATTAGAGCACCTCTCGAAATTATAACGACTGGTCTATTAGTATGCTAAAAGAGAGTTCTGCAACTGTCAATGCACACTGTTTTCTTGGCTGAGAGACAAATCTAGAGGTTTTCAGATGCATGCTGGGTCACCAGCGTGCTGCACTTGGCGGTTTATTGCTATTATCGAAGTATGTAGGGGGGTTCTGGAGCACGAGCAAGTTGTCGCCAGCTTGGCTGAGCTAGGAAGCAGTCACCGTTTGGCAGTGTTCCGCTTTTTAGTCAAGGCCAGCCATGACGGGGTATCGGTTGGCGAGATCCAGACAGGGCTGGGTATTCCTGCACCAACGTTATCGCACCACCTTGCGCGCATAGCTAAAGTAGGGCTGATCCGGCAGGAAAAACACAGCCGCACCATTGTCTGCATACCTGAGTATGAACATCTAGAGAGCTTAATAAACTTTTTAAAAGAGGAGTGGTGTATTGGCGTTGAGATTAGCAACGATTTAGAGCGGCCTTGATACTCGTCTTACTCTCATTGTTTATTATCTTTAGTTCGTATTGCCACAAAAGTCAGGCATAAAAAAACCCTTGAAAATCAAGGGTTTAGTTATAAATATGGCGGTGAAGGAGAGATTCGAACTCTCGACACGATTTCTCGTGTACCCGCTTTCCAGGCGAGCTCCTTCAGCCACTCGGACACTTCACCGCGAATCTCGAATCACTGCAGTTGCTTGATCGAGGTGCGGTAATATAACCGAAGATAACGCTTAAGGCAAATCCCATTTGTAAAGGAGTAGATTACGCCGACAATAAGGTGGGCTTTGTCGTCGCAAAATGTTTGCCTCGCCAGCACGGAAAATGCAGGGGCGGGCGGTTTTGTTCTGGAGTGTAGGGGCCGGCAGTTGTGGCAACCTGGACAAAATATAATCTGCAAATACGACGCATGGTTTCATTCGCGGGCATGGCCCGCTTCTACGGGGGTGGTCATTGCGTGTTCGCCGGCGTGGCCGGCTCCTACAGAGGGTGCAGATCATTATGCATGGCATTTTAATCTGTAGGAGAGCGCCATGCGCTCGATAGGGTGAGTTTGCGCGCGGTTTAGGTATTATCGCCGGCATGGCCGGCTCCTACAGGTCGCACAAGAGATTCGCGTAGGCACGCATTCATCGCATGGTACGGCAAAGACGCAGCTTAAGTCAGTTAAAGGTATATTGAGGGCTGAGTCAATTAAGAGGCGCAGGGCATAATGATGGCTCTATGGTTGAGTCTGGCTTTGGTAGTGCTGCTGGCAGCCTATCATTTGTATTGTTATTGGCAAGTGCAAAAGGAGAGCAGGGTGTTAGTTAAGCAGCAAGCTGCAAGGCAGGTTATTGCCGAAGAGTCTGATGAGTATGGCGTGATCCGAGTGGTGGAGAAAAATGGCTACCGTTATTTAGAATTTGGTGACCAAGTAGAACAAAGCTGTGTGCTGTATGAAAACCCACTGTGGCTCAAATATGATTACACCCGCGCCATGTTGCTGGCCAGCTTATGCCATGCGCACCCGGAAACGGCGCTATTTTTAGGTTTAGGTGCGGGCAGTCTCACTGAAGTGTGCTTAGCCACTTTACCTTTGCAAGATGTGGAAGTGTTGGAGTTGCGCGAGCCTTTACCGCGTCTGGCGATGCAGCATTTGGGCATGAGTGATGACCCACGTTTAACCATCCGCATTGGTGATGCGTTGCAGCTGATAGATAGTGCAGAAACTGCGGATCTAATTTATTTAGATATGTACACCGACACAGGGCCGTCGGTGGGGCATTTGGCCTGGGGTTTTTTAACCAAGTGCCAAGATAAGCTGAATCCTGGCGGCTGGTTAATTATTAATCAATGGGCCACCTTGGATGGGCGTCCATTAGGGGCAGCTTTATTACGCGGATTGTTTTTCCGGCATTACTGGGAAATTCCAGTTAAAGAAGGCAATGTGATTTTATTGGTGCCGTACAGTTTTGAACAGTCGCCATCCATTCCTTGGCTGCGTCAGCAGGCAGCGCAAGTCTCTGAAAAGCTGGGTTATGACATCAGTTACTTAATTGAAGTGATACGTCCTGCCAGTGAGTAATGCCTGCGCCGAACAAAGCTCAGCGCAGATAAAGGGGTTAAGCCAGTTGAGTTTTGTCCAGCTCAATTGCAGTGTCCAGTGCCGCCAGCAAAGCCTTACGCACCTTGAGTTTGGTATTGCGGTGGGCGGTCATATTGATCTTTTTCATTAGGCTGGCGACATTAAGCGCCGTGTCCATGAGTTGCTCAGGCGCAACCACTTGATCGAGAAAGCCCGCGACCATGGCGCCTTGTGGGTTAAACAACTCGCCATTGATCACTGAGCGCTGAAAGGTTGGCTTCGTCAGGCGGTCCTTGGCCAGTTCAATGCCTGCGTGGTGCATGGTCATGCCAATCAGCACTTCATTTAAGCCAATATTAAACGAACCCTCAGCGCCAATCCGGTAGTCTGCCGACAATAATAAAAAAGCACCTTTAGCGATTGCATGGCCAGGGCAGGCGACAATGATCGGGTAGGGGTGTGCTAACATACGACGCGCTAAAGCAGAGCCGGAAGCAACTAAGTTAATCGCATTTTCAGGGCCTGAAGTCATGACTTTTAAGTCGTAACCGCCCGACAGAATACCCGGCTGACCGGTAATGATAACAATAGCGCGATCAGCTTCAGCTTGGTCTAAACAAGCATTAAATGCAGTCACCATAGCTGGTGAAATGGCATTAACTTTGCCGTTGTTAAGGGTTAGAGTAGCAATACCTTGATCGCAACTGTAGTGAATCAGTTCACTCATGACATAGAATCCGTGTTGTTAGTTATGTTCAGCACCCTACCCAGCTCTGCAGAAGAGGTAAAGCACTAAGGCTGACCGTTAGGTCAAGCGGTTATGCGCTCCAGTGCACTGGGCATAAAGAATCATGGTGAGGTCTGGCTGATAGGCCATAAATTTTAAAAGCAAAGGTGAGATTAAAGTGACAGAGATGCAGATTAAGGTCGATGCCGAGTTGGATGCCAGTGGTCTATTTTGCCCTGAGCCAGTGATGATGCTGCACGGTAAAGTGCGCGAAATGGCGGGTGGTGAAGTTTTGAAAGTGATTGCCACTGACCCTTCAACCCAGCGTGATATACCTAAGTTCTGTGTCTTTTTAGAGCATCAGCTGTTAGACAGTCAAGAGCAGGATGGCACGTATATTTATTTGATACGCAAAAAACTTTAAGCAATAGCCTTTAGTTATAGAATGAACACAGCTTAAGCGGGGAATTATGGAACAGTTTCGCAATATTGGCATCATCGGGCGCATGGGCAGTGCGCGGGTGTTGGAAACCATTCGTCGTCTTAAGCGTTATTTATTAGGGCGACATCTGCATGTCATCTTAGAAGACACCATTGCCGAAATGTTACCCGGTCATAATTTACAAACCAGTTCACGCAAACTGCTTGGCGAAGTCTGTGATCTGGTCATTGTGGTGGGTGGTGATGGTTCAATGCTGGGTGCCGCCCGTGCGTTAGCGCAATATGACACCCCAGTGTTGGGTATTAACCGTGGCAGCTTAGGGTTCTTAACAGATATTTTGCCAGAGCAGCTGGAATTGCAAATTTCAGAGGTGTTGGCGGGTAATTACACTGTTGAACAAAGGTTTTTGCTGGAAACTGCGGTGCGCCGTGAAGGCAGCGCTATTGGCCAAGGCGATGCACTTAACGATGTGGTCCTGCACCCGGGTAAATCCACCCGCATGATTGAATTTGAATTATTTATCGACGGTCAGTTTGTTTACAGTTTGAAAGCAGACGGGTTGATTATTGCAACCCCAACCGGATCGACAGCCTACGCTCTATCTGCAGGTGGGCCTATTATGCATCCACGCTTGGACGCTTTAGTGATCGTTCCAATGTACCCCCATACGCTATCCAGTCGGCCCATAGTGGTGGATGCGGACAGTGAGCTTAAAGTGGTGGTTTCTGAGGATATGCGCATTTATCCGCTGGTGTCGTTTGATGGACAGAACCATGTGAACTGCGCGCCAGGGGATACGCTACATATTCAACGTAAACCGCAAAAATTACGTTTAATTCATCCGCTGGATCATAATTTTTATGGCGTGTGCCGTGACAAGCTGGGCTGGGGGAGCCGCTTAGGACAGGATGCAAAATAATGTGGTTAGACCCGTCGCGCAACTACGACTTGATCGGTGATGTGCACGGCTGTGCGCAAACCCTAGAGCATTTGTTGATGTTGTTAGGGTATAAACAGCGCACTGGGATTTGGCAGCATAACAGTCGTCAAGCAATTTTTTTAGGGGACTTGATTGACCGTGGCCCGCATATCCGCGAAACACTGCACATTGTGCACAGCATGGTGGAAGCAGGGCATGCGCATTGCATCATGGGTAACCATGAATACTATGCACTGGCTTGGGATACCCCTGTACAGCAGAATGATCAGCAGCACTATGTGCGTGAACATAGCGCACGCCACGCGCGTCTGCAGCGCGAGACCATGGAGCAGTTTGCTGCTTATCCGCAAGATTGGCAGGATTTCAAAACCTGGTTTTTAAGTTTGCCCTTGTATATCGATGCAGGCCGCTTTAGGGCTGTACACGCCTGTTGGGATCAGCGGCTGATTAATATTTTACGCGCCCGTTTTGCAGATGCGCGGGTGGATACGCGTTTTATTCAGCAGTCTGCGGTGCGGGGGAGTTTTGCCCATCAAACCTTTAATCGCTTATTGCGTGGGATTAATTTACCACTACCCTATGGCATGTCACTGCTCAGTCGCGATGGCTATCGGCGTTCATCATTTCGCACTAAGTTTTGGTATGAAGAACGGCAAACGTTGACTTACGGTGATGTGGTTTTTCAGCCCGATGCACTGCCTGAACATATCGCTCAAAAGCCGTTGCCCGGTCAGTATTTACGACAAATTAATGCCTACGGTGCAGAGCAGCCTTTATTGTTTGTCGGGCACTATTGGCGTCAAGGTCAGCCCAGTTTGATCCGCCCCAATCTAGCTTGCTTAGATTACAGTGCGGTCAATGGTGGAAAGTTGGTTGCCTACCGTTTAGGTCAAGAGGAACAGCTGTTGCCCAGTCATTTTGTCTGGGTTGATGCCTTAGATAAAGGAAGTTTGTTATGAGCTGGAAAAGCGCCTTACGGGTGCCGTTGGACACTGATTTAATGAGTTTTATTAGCTTGTTACGTCAGCAAGGGATTGTCCATCGAGTGACCGAAGAAAGCGGCGAGCAAGTCTTGTGGGTGTTTGGTGAGGCGCAAAGTGAACAGGTGCAAGGCTTGTACCAAGAATACTTAAGCGGGCAGTGGCCGGAAGAAGCAATCCTGCAAGCCTCAACACCGCGCTCGACCCCTTTCCAAACGCCAGGCTTTATTGAGCAGTTGCAGCGCAGTCCAATCACTGCAGCAGTCATTGTGAGTTGCTTATTGGTGGCGTTAATCACACAGCTGGGTGATAACATCGAAAGTATTCGTTGGTTGACCTTTCATGATTTTCGCATTCAAGGTGACTACCTCTACTTTGTGCCTTTAGCTGACAGTTTAGCCCAAGGGCAGTGGTGGCGTTTGTGGTCACCGATGTTGCTGCACTTTGGTTTATTGCATTTGGCTATGAACATGATGTGGTATTGGGAGCTGGCGCGGCGCATTGAATATCAACAAGGTGGGTTGTTTCTTGTTTTATTGACGCTGGGATCGGCATTGGTATCCAACGCCAGCCAAGCTGTTTTTTCTGGGCCGTCGTTGTTTGGTGGTTTGTCCGGGGTACTGTACGCGGTATTGGGTCACTGCTGGATTTATCAGCGTATTTACCCCCAAGCCAGTTATACACTGCCAAAAGGTGTCGTGGCTATGATGCTGATTTGGCTGCTGTTATGCTTATCCGGTGTGGTCACCGCTTTAGGTTTTGGGCAAATTGCCAATGCGGCCCATGTGAGCGGTTTGTTGCTGGGTTGTTTGAGTGGTGCGGTGTTTGCGACAATAGCTCGGCAAAGAGCGGCGTAACGCCATCCGTTATTTATAGGTATTCATATTATGAAAAGCTTTACAGATTTAATTCGCAGCATTACGCCAGAAACGTATAAAACATTGAAACTGGCAATGGAAATTGGCAAGTGGGCCGATGGCACGCCACTGACTGCTGAGCAAAAAGAGCTCACCATGCAGGCGATGATTATTTGGGAACAAAAAAACTTACCAGAAGAAGAACGTACCGGCTATTTAGGCGGTAATCAGTGTGCTTCTAAAAGCAAAGAGTTGTCCGCTGAAGAAGCAGCACTCTTTGCACCAGCAACGGGGACAGTGCATTAATGTTAGAACTTGGTCGTGGTGCAGTCAGTAAAATGCAGATCGCTCTGGATGAGCCTGCGCAATACAGCTTTCGTTTAGATGATCAGCAGCATGAGTTAAACGCCTTAATTGGTCAAACCTTGCGTTTAGAATTTTTAGGTGAGATCAACTGCACCCACTGTGATCGTAAAATCAAAAAAAGCTACGCACAAGGTTATTGTTACCCTTGTTTCACAACTTTGGCCCGTTGCGATCGCTGCATCATGAGTCCGGAGCGCTGCCACTATGATGCAGGAACTTGCCGTGAGCCTGAATGGGCGCAAGAGTTTTGCATGATTGATCATTTTGTTTACTTAGCCAACTCCACTGGAGTCAAAGTGGGCATCACCCGAGGCACGCAATTGCCGACCCGCTGGTTGGACCAAGGGGCGATTCAAGCAGTGCCTATTTTCCGTGTGGCAACCCGCCAGCAATCTGGTTTTGTGGAAGATGCCTTACGCAGTCAAGTGGGCGACCGTACTAACTGGCGCGCGCTGCTTAGAGGGGATGCTGAACCGGTTGATTTGTTGCAAGTGCGCGATCAGATTATCGACAGCTGCGAAGAGGCTATATTAGCTCTACAAGAGCGTTTTGGTTTGCAAGCCATTCAACCCATTACTGATGTGGAGGTATTGGAGATGGCTTATCCGGTGGAAGCCTATCCAGAAAAAATCAGCAGTTTCAATTTAGATAAAAACCCCGTTGCCGAAGGGACTTTAATTGGTATTAAAGGCAAGTACCTGTTGTTTGATACTGGGGTGATTAATATCCGCAAATACACCGCCTATCAGTTGTCTGTGAGCACCAGCCGCAGCATTTAGTTTTTTGTTATCCAAACATGGGCTTAGTGAGTTTTTAGAGGGTTAAATTTATGCGTAGCGAACAACCTAAACTGATCAAGTTAAGCGAGTACCGCTTGCCGGATTACTTAATCAACGAAACGCAATTAACCTTCGAGCTTTTTGAAGACTATGCGTTGGTGAGTGCGCAGTTGCTGATGGAGCGTAACCCGGGTTTGGACAGCAGTTTGCCGCCTTTAATCTTAGACGGTGAGCAGCTTGAATTGCTGCAGGTTAAGCTTGATGGGCAGCTGCTGACGGCAGATCAGTACCAGCTGGATGAGCGCTCATTACAGTTGCAGCCGCGGGGTGAAAAATTTGTGTTAAACACCACGGTGCGTATTGAGCCGCAAAATAACACTGAACTGGAAGGGCTGTATAAATCAGCCGGCATGTTTTGCACCCAGTGTGAAGCCGAGGGTTTCCGCAAGATCACCTATTACCTTGACCGTCCTGATGTGATGAGCCGTTTTACCACCACCATCCACGCGGATAAAAACCGTTATCCAGTGCTTTTATCCAATGGTAATCCCATTGCCAAAGGTAAAGATGACCAAGGACGCCACTGGGCCACTTGGCAAGACCCCTTTAAAAAGCCCGCATATTTATTTGCCATTGTAGCCGGCGATTTATGGTGCCTAGAAGACAGCTTCACCACCATGAGTGGCCGCGAAGTGGCGCTGCGTATGTATGTTGAGCCAGAGAATCTCGACAAGTGCCAATATGCAATGGACAGCCTAAAGAAAGCCATGCGCTGGGATGAAGAAAAGTATGGCCGTGAATACGATTTAGATATTTTCATGATCGTCGCAGTCAATGATTTCAATATGGGCGCCATGGAGAACAAAGGTTTAAATATCTTTAACTCCAGCTGTGTGTTGGCCAAAGCAGAAACGGCAACCGATGCTGCCCACCAGCGGGTGGAAAGCATTGTTGCCCATGAATACTTCCATAACTGGTCAGGCAACCGCGTCACCTGTCGGGATTGGTTTCAGTTGTCGCTGAAAGAAGGCTTTACGGTGTTCCGTGACACCCAGTTCTCCGCCGATATGAACTCAGCAGTGGTCAAGCGCATTGAAGATGTGTCCTATTTGCGCACTCACCAGTTTGCTGAAGATGCCGGCCCCATGGCGCATCCGGTGCGGCCAGAAGCCTATATGGAGATTTCTAACTTTTACACCCTGACCATTTATGAGAAAGGCGCAGAGGTGGTGCGCATGCTGCACACTTTGCTGGGTGAAGAGACCTTCCGCAAAGGCTCCGACCTGTATTTTGAGCGCCATGATGGTCAGGCGGTGACCTGTGATGACTTTATTGCAGCTATGGAAGCTGTCAGTGCTACTGATCTGACTCAATTTAAACGCTGGTACAGCCAAGCCGGTACCCCGCAACTGACGGTGACTGACAGCTATGATGCGGCCACCCAGACCTATAAATTAACCGTTAAGCAAAGCTGCCCCGATACCCCAGGGCAAAGCAACAAGCAGCCGTTTATGATCCCACTGACCACAGCACTGCTTGATCAGCAGGGCGAATCCATTCCCCTACAATTTCAAGGGCAAAACATTGCCTTTGCTGAAGAACGGGTACTGCCAGTGGTTGCTGCTGAGCAAACCTTTACCTTTATTAATGTCCCGGAGCAGCCGGTGCCATCTTTGCTGAGGGATTTCTCTGCGCCAGTGGTGTTGGAGTATGACTACAGTCGCGATGATCTGGTGTTTTTACTGCAGCACGATAGCGATGGCTTTAATCGCTGGGAAGCAGGGCAGCAGCTGTCGTTGCAGGTGCTGGAGGATGTGATCGGTCAGCTCTATGACACCGATGAGCCGATGCTGGATACGCGTTTGGTTGAGGTGTTTACTGCGTTGCTGGAACAGGACGACTTGGATCCAGCGATGCTGGCGGAGTTCTTAACCCTGCCCAGCACCGGCTATATCATTGAGCAGTATGAACACGCTGATCCCATCGCCATTCATCAGGGGCGTGAATTTGTCAGCGAGCAATTGGCCTATGCCTTAAAAGAGCTGATGCTGGCCCGCTACCAAGCGCTGCGCAAAACCTCTTTAGACACGCCTTATGTGGCGCAAGCCGAAGACTTTGCTCGCCGCCGCTTACAAAATATATTGTTGGCTTACCTGATGCGCACCGAAGACTTGGAAATCATGGATTTGTGTGTTGATCAGTTTGGTGTTGCCGACAATATGACCGAACGTTTGGCGGCCTTAGCCTGCTTAGTCAATTCGCCTTACAGCGATGAAGCCAAGCATGCACTGGAAAGCTTTGAGGAGCGCTTTGCCGATGATCCGCTGGTGATGGATCAGTGGTTCAGTGTGCAAGCCGCTGCAGTATTGCCCGGTGGTCTTGAGCGCGTTGAGCACTTAACCCATCATCCTGACTTCAACATTAAGAACCCCAACAAGGTCCGTGCCGTCGTCGGTGCCTTTAGTGCCCATAACACACCGAACTTTCATGCGGTGGATGGTTCGGGTTACAAGTTCTTAGCCGACAAAGTGATCAAGCTGGATGCTTTAAACCCGCAAATGGCAGCACGGATGCTTTCGCCTTTGACCCGTTGGCAGCGTTTTGATTTACACCATCAAGAGTTAATGCAAGCGCAGCTCAAGCGGATTCGAGCCAGTGGTGAGCTATCTGCAGACCTGTTTGAAGTGTTGAAGAAAAGCTTACCGGTCTAAGCACAACCTCATCTGTAGGGGAAGAGCCCTGTCGAGCGCATGGCGCTCTCCTACAGGGTGTTGTATCGCTGGCATTGGCTCTTATAGGGGCGGGCCATGCCCGCGAACACGCGATCGGCTGCGCCATGGTCATAGGCGACTCCAGTTCACAATAAT
>Ga0079226_10001109_pt1 | contig 20436 bp, 24 predicted proteins | sample Poulit2014_FD_76345 | JGI IMG/M metagenome (GOLD analysis project Ga0079226, IMG submission 76345) | Agricultural soil microbial communities from Georgia to study Nitrogen management - Poultry litter 2014 | ecosystem: Environmental > Terrestrial > Soil > Agricultural land | place: USA: Georgia... | reverse complement strand
ATAAAGCGAAACTTCATTCAGTGGAGTGCTTTTCTCCACTGAATGTTAGTTGAGCAGAATCGGACATTTAGGGACAGTTGGCCGCCGTTTTTTGGCGGATTACTGTCCGTTACATGCGGGATAAAGCGAAACGCCATTCAGCAGGGCGTTCTTCCCCTCTGATGAAGGGGAACAAAGGCTAAAAGCGCCACGTCCTGTGGCAACGCCTTTGTTACCTGTATTGTGCAGGTCCGAACAAATCGGACAATTATGGATAGAATTACCCTCATATTTTGATGGATTACGGTTTACATGTTGATTCAATTGAAAGGACATTAATAAATGGCCTGCTATAGAAGTTTTCTATAACAAGCCACTTTAATTCTTTAGCCAGCTTTTTCCTGCTCGGCTTCTTTTTTTACTTCGATACCTGCTTCCTCAAGCATCCACTCAATATGCACACCATAACCGCTTGTCGGATCGTTTACAAATACATGGGTGACGGCTCCAATCATTTTCCCGTCCTGGATAATTGGACTGCCGCTCATTCCCTGGACGATCCCGCCAGTTTCATTCAAGAGTTTATCATCGGTTATTTGGATAACCATTCCTTTTTTGGCCGGTACCTTTTGCGGGACACTGCTGACAACTTTTACATCAAATTCTTCAACTTCCTCACCATCAAGAACGGTTAAAATTTTTGCAGGGCCTTCTTTTACTTCATGTGACAATGCGATTGGCATTGGTTTATCGTTTTTGCCATTCGATATTGGTTTGTTTAATTGCCCGAAAATACCAAAAGGACTGTTTTTGGTAATGTTTCCAATCTTTTGATCCTCGAAGGAAAATTTTGCCTGTTTTTCACCCGGTGTACCATGATTCCCTTTTTCGATCGATGTTACATTTGAACGTACAATTGATCCGTTATGAATTTCGATCGGTTTTTGCGTATCCATATCAGAAATGACGTGACCAAGGGCGCCATAATTTTTGGTTTCTGGGTCATAAAACGTCATGGTTCCAATTCCTGCGGCCGAATCACGGATATATAAGCCAATCCGGTATTCTTCCTCTTTTTCATCTTTTATTGGATCCAATGTCGTTTCAATGGTCTCGTTATCACGTTTCAGCTTGATAGCCAATGGTTCATTCGCTTTTCCGGACTCTTCCACAAATGGCTTAACATCTTCCATTTCTTTAACTTTTTCACCATTTATTTCTAAAATGACATCACCCACTTGTATATCGGCATCCTCACCCGGTGATATCTTGCCATCCTCACTGTTAATTTGATGATGACCAACCACAAGAACACCGAGTGTATGAAGCTGTACACCGATTGATTGCCCACCGGGAACAACCCTGATATCTTCCAGTACCGAAACATCCACTTTTTTTAACGGAAGACCGGCAGCTTGATAAATCAGTTCATTATTTCCTGTTTCCTTCGCATAAAACTTTGTTGAATCAATCGCCTGCATACTCCCATCTGGAGAAGCCAGCGATACATTATCCCCCAATGCTGGCATACTGATGGGTTCCGATGGGTTATCAAAGGCCACAATCTGATTAGGAATGGAAAGGTAATGGTTAACTGGTGCAATAAAAGGTACTGCCAGAACTGTTATCAAAAGCAGTATACCTGTCAATAGCCTGATTTTTCGATGATCTTTCACCCAATTCACTCTCCTCATCCTAACCCCACACCATTTGAATTTTCTCTCTGTATTTCTAATTTGACCGAACGGAACCCGTTTTAAACTGGTGAAATTCATGAAAAGATGTGTAACATTTCCTCTTATATTTGATAAATTACAGCAAAAAAAGCCAGATATTATAGCTTCTGGCTTTTTGCAATCCTTTATCCACTATTTTTCTTATAGTTGGAGGCTAATTCCAGCAGTTCCATCGCGTGATTTTTTGCCGTATCGGTTAACTTGGCGCCGGTAATCATTCGACCCAACTCAGTTATCTTTTCATCTTTAGATAATTCCGCGACAATCGTGGAAGTGCGGTCATTTTCCGCGTATTTCTGGATTAATTTATGGGTGTCAGCCATTGCAGCCACCTGCGGCAAATGGGTAATGCATAAAACTTGCGACTGGCTGGAAATCTGCTGAATTTTCTCAGCGATAGCCTGGGCAACCCTGCCGCTGACACCCGTATCGACCTCATCAAAAATGACACTGGTTATCCCTTGATGTTTGGCGAATATTTTTTTCAATGCAAGCATTATTCGTGAAAGCTCACCACCCGATGCCACTTTTTGGAGCGGTTTCAGCGGTTCACCCGGGTTAGTGGCGATTTGGAATTGGATATAATCAAAACCGTTATGATGCAGCTGCAGCTTCGTTTCTTCTCCCTGCTCTGTTTTTGTATCAAAAGAAACCGAAAAAGTCGTTTTATCCAGATAAAGGTCTTTTAACTCCTGGTGGATATTTTTTGTTAAAGCCTGAGCAGCTTCTTGACGCAGATCATGGAGCTGTTTCGCTTCCAGATAAGCATCCTGGTAAGTTTCATCAATTTGTTTTTCCAGTTTGGATAAATGGGAATCTTTATCCGTAATCTGTTCCATCTCTTCCTCAATTTTACCCAGGTATTCCAAAATTTCATTCACTGACGAACCGTATTTTTTCTTTAAACGGCTGATTTCATTCAATCTGGATTCAATGTCATTCAACCGCTCTGGATCATATTGCAATGTATCTGTATAACTGCTCAGTGAATACATCAATTCCTCAATTAAAAAATAATGGTTCGACATTTCTTCAGCTTTTTCATTAATAAAGCTATCATGCGCTTTACTGTTCTGAAGCGCCTGGTTCGCCATATTCAGCCATTCCAGTCCTTTTTGTTCACCGTAAAGTGCATTATAGGCATCCTGCAGACTGTTATAAATTCGTTCAAAATTTGCCAGCTGGCTGCGTTCTTCTTCCAGCTGGTCATCTTCGTTTGGGACAAGATTGGCCTGTTCAATTTCATTTTGCTGGAATTTCAGCAAATCAAAACGCTGAGATATTTCCTGTTCATTTTCACTTAATTCTTTGTATCGCTTTTTCAACGCTGTCAATTTTTCATATAACCGTGTATACTCTTTTTTCGCATTTGTTATTTGCTGCTCATCATATAAATCCAATAACTGGATGTGGTTGTCCGGGTCCAGCAATGACTGAGTTTCGTGCTGACTGTGGACATCAATTAAATGTTTGCCAAACTCTTTGAGGATCGCGAGGGTAACCAACTTGCCATTAACCCTGCAAATGCTCTTTCCACCTGTTGTAATTGTGCGGTGTAATACAACCATCCCATCCTGCAGATCAATTCCGTATTGATTTGCTGTCTCATAAATCTGGTGACTGTCTGAATCAATTGTGAACAAGGCTTCCATTTGCGCTTTCTTTGCTCCATGACGTACATATTCAACCGATCCGCGACCACCGGCCAACAGTTGAACCGCATCAATAATAATGGATTTTCCGGCACCTGTTTCACCGGTCAATACTGTAAGACCTTCATTAAATGTCATGGATATTTCATCAATTATAGCAAAATCCCGTATCGATAATTCTGTCAGCACATATGTCACCCCACGATTAAATTGCATGTTCAAAAAGGCGGATAAAGCGAAACTTCATCCAGTGGAGTGCTTTTTCCACTGAATGTTAGTTGAGCCGAATCTGGCATTTATGGTCAGTCAGCTGCCGTTTTTGGCGGGTTACTGACCATACATGCGGGATAAAAGGGATCGAGAAGTTCGAGGCGGCGCCGTTTCGAGCAGCGGGCTTCCACAGGATGTGGTGACTTCTGCGTTGCCCACAGGACGTGGGCGGTTTTAGCAGAAGGTCCTCTATTCGACGTGTCATTTTTACCGGATTTTTGAACAAATATCCTCTTAAAGCATGTTCAGGAAACGCTCTCTAATATCAGCCGAATCATCTTCTGTCCTGCAAATGATCAGACAAGTGTCGTCTCCGCATATTGTTCCCATGATTTCATCCCATTCCAGATTGTCAATCAGTGCACCAATAGCGTGTGCGTTACCCGGCAGCGTTTTCAATACGATGAAATGGCTTGTGTACTCTATTTTGACAAAAGCATCCCGAATCAAGCGCTTTAATTTTTCCAATGGATTAAACCGTTGATCTGCGGGCAAACTATACTTGTAATGACCATTGGACGACGGTACCTTGACAAGATGCAGATCCTTAATATCGCGGGAGACGGTTGCTTGTGTGACATTAAACCCAAGTGATTTCAGCTCATCTACAAGCTTATCCTGCGTTTCGATTTCATTTTCGGTAATTAGTTCACGTATTTTTATATGACGTTGGATTTTACTCATAGGAGGCCTCCAGAATCTTACTGAAATGTATGGTGGGCTTTTTCCACCAATTGCTTTAATTCGGCATCACCCATATTCAATCCTGCTTTATCTTTTTGCCAACCCCAATGCGCCAAAAATTCAATATTGCCATCCCCGCCTGTAATCGGTGAATACGTCAGGTCAAGCAGCTGATAGCCTTCCTCAAGGGCAATATGTGTTATTTCCTTAAGCACCTTTAAATGCACCATTTTGTCACGGACAATCCCTTTATTGCCAACGCGATCACGGCCAGCTTCAAATTGCGGCTTTATTAAAGCAATCACATCACTGCCGGCCTTCAGCAATTTATTCAGCACAGGCAAAATCAGTTTCAGGGAAATAAACGATACATCAATTGTTGCAAAATCCGGCCATCCGTGTTTGATCATATCGGGTGAGACATAGCGGAAATTCGTTCGTTCCATCACGATTACCCGGTTATCATTCCGCAGTTTCCAATCCAGCTGATTATAACCGACATCAATGGCATAACAAAGCTGTGCACCATGTTGCAGTGCACAATCGGTAAAGCCGCCTGTCGATGAACCGACGTCTATCATTATTCGATTTTTGAGGTTGATGGAAAAATGATCCAGCGCTTTTTCAAGTTTTAGACCACCACGCCCAACGTATGGGAGGGTTTTTCCCCTGACATGTAATGGAATCGTTTCATCAACTTTTACACCGGGCTTGTCCAGACGCTGTTGTTCACTAAAAACAAGACCGGCCATTACCATTCGTTTGGCCTTTTCTCTAGTGTCGGCCAATTGCCGCTCAACGAGCAGAACATCTAAACGTTTTTTCATAGCCAATATCCTTTTTTACATAAGCTATTTTGCTGTTTTATTTTCGGGAAGCAACTTGATTTTAAAGTTTTTTTCAATGAATGCCACTGCTTTCCCGGCAAAAAATATGATTTTCGTTGACGCCGTAATCGCAGCATACTTGCCCAATGCCTTGCCACCGACAGTCAATGCAGCAACAAGACTTGTCATCACAACTGATAAAATAAGCTGAAACGAGGACCCATCTCCATGGCCAACGATATTTGCAATTTGCAATACAACAGTTCCCGCTGCAGCACCACTGACAATGCCGGATATATCCCCAATTACATCATTACAGAAACTGGCAAATTTATCAGCATTGCGTATAATATTAACAGCTTCCTTCGCGCCGGTGACCTTTTCGGCTGCCATAGCGTGAAACGGTTTTTCAACAGCTGCTGTGGCAGCTATCCCCAGCATGTCAAAGATAACACCAATTAAAATGATGATAAATACGACCGCAATTCCAATCAGCCAAATAACGTTACTGAGTATGGACTCTGACACGACTGAAAAAATAGCCGCTAGCACAAACGTGATAACGGCAATGGTAACACTGAATTTTACAGATCTTTTGACTTGTGGACTCATTTTAACTCCTGTTTTAAAAAATATGTACAAAGAGGAATGGTCATTTAAAAGGTAAAGACTGCGGCTTAGGTCCAGTAGGTTTTCCCAAGCGGATACCCAATGTTGCCATATGGGCGGTTCCCCTTTAAATCCGCCTCGACACCGTCTCCGAATGCCGGACTGGATTGCCACTCAGACCGCACTATAATCCCTTTTAAACGTCCAATGAGCAGTCTAGGAGTTTTCCTCAACAGCCTTTGACCGTTCCCTATCCTCTTTTGCAGTGATGATTTCATAGGGATACCATCGACACTACGGCGGCCAACCAGGAGTGTCAATTAAAGCCCTAATCCCCTCACCACCACTCAAGGCAGGCTACGCTGTAAATAAGGTCTCCCTTAACCCTATTACACAGGTTCATACCCCATTCCATAGTGAACCTAGGCTTAGGCAGTACTACAGATATGGGCCTCCACGGTAATCGGGTCAACGCCCACATGCCTTTGTGGATCGCCCGAAAACCTTAACTCCCAGCACCGACCCAAGGCTGGGCGCCTCAAGCCGGCACAAGGAACTTCATCGATATGCCCTTAAGCGGATTTTTAGGCCCGCCTTCAGGAACGGAGGGCTGACTAGAATACTGCACCATTCCTTTGTAGTGTACATTATAACATATGATTTTAAATTATACTAATAAAATTTAATGATCCCGGGTACTGAAATAATCCACCAATGCCATCAGATAAGATGTATCGGCATGGGCCTCTGACAGTTCTTTTTTCGCTTTGCTGACATAGTGTTCCTTCTTTTCGACTGCTCCATCAAGCCCCAATAATTTGACGTACGTATTTTTTTCATTTGCTTCATCACTTCCAACAGGTTTTCCGATTTTATCAGCATCCCCGGTCACATCCAATATATCATCCTGGATCTGAAAAATAAGTCCAAGAAAGTGGGCAAATCGATCAAGGTGAGCAATTTGTTCGTCTGATGCCCCGCCCAGATACGCCCCCGAACGAATGGCAAAGCGGAATAACTCCCCGGTTTTAAGCGTATGAATCGTTTCCAGTTCCTCCAGTGTCACAACTTTTTTCTCCGCTTCCATATCACGTATCTGCCCAGCTATCATTCCTTTGGGGCCGCTGGCTTCTGAAAGCAGCTGAATGACCTTCACCTTCTGCTGGTCTGTTAACCGGCTGTCATTTGCAATCAGTTCAAAACTGAATGTCAGTAATGCATCACCTGCCAGAACAGCTGTTGCTTCATCGAACTTAATATGGTTTGTTGGCTGTCCGCGACGCAGATCATCATCATCCATTGACGGCAAATCATCATGGATCAAGGAATACGTATGAATCAATTCAAGTGCGGCAGCTGAAGAAAGCACTTTATTTATCTCATGGCTGTAAGCATTAAAACCCGCCATTAAAAGAATCGGTCTTAACCGTTTCCCCCCGGCTTCTGCAGAATAAATCATTGATGCCTTCAATTGTTCGGGTATATCCAGTTTGTGCAGTTGCTGCTCTATTTCCTGCTGAATCAATTCCCTGTTCTTATTGATGAAGTTATTGAGTTTCAGCTGCACGATTATTCGTCCTCCTGTATTTCAAACGTGTCAAACTGATCCTGTTCGTTCATGATTTTTGTCATCTGTTCCTGGACATTAGTCAGTTTATCACCGCATACTTTGGATAGTTTCATCCCATCCTGATAATATGAAATAGCTTTCTCCAATGGCACATCGCCTTTTTCCAGTTTTTCCACGATTTTTTCCAGTTCCTGCATGACCTCTTCAAATGACAGATTATTTTTCTCTTCCATTTTTCTCCTCCTTTACATCCAGCACATGGCAATCAATCGTGCCATCCGCAAGCTTAACAGCAATTTGATCTGTTTCGGATACATTTTCAACTGATTTAATTAGTTTGCCAGAGGAGGAATACGCTATGGCATACCCGCGTTTCATCGTTTCAAGCGGATTGAGCAGAGACAATTTCTCAAGTGCTGTTTGCAGCCTGTTTGAATTGGACGCCAAGTGACTGGACATCATATGATTGATTTGTTTTTTCAACTGGACCAATTCGTTGCCGGCGCGGTCAATTTGCTGTCTTGGATGCAATGCCAAAAGCCTTGAATTCAGATGTGTGATTGAATCGTATTTCTGCTTCCATTCACGTTGGTATGCTTTCCCCAGCCGCTCCACATATTTATCCAATTCCTGTTCTTTTTGTGCGATTAATTGTTCGGGATAGCGGAACGCATATGACTGTTTCATTCGGTTCAAATTTTGTTGTGAAGCCGTGATTTGATCTGTGAGCACGCGTGTCAGCGAGCGCTGAATACTGTTTATTTTATCCAGAAGTTCCAGTTGTGACGGTACCGCGATTTCGGCAGCACCAGTAGGCGTTGGCGCTCTTACATCAGCAACGTAATCACTGATGGTAATATCTGTTTCATGACCAACGGCCGAAATAACAGGAATAGTTGAGTGGAAAATGGCATTGGCCACGATCTCTTCATTGAAACTCCATAGTTCTTCTATCGAACCGCCGCCCCGCCCAACGATTAAAACATCACAATCTGTCAGTTCATTCGCTCTGTTAATCGCATCAACAATTGATTCGGGTGCATTAACACCTTGTACAAGGGCGGGAATGACCGTTGTTTGGGCGATAGGATATCGGCGTTTGATAGTTGTGATGATATCACGGACAGCAGCCCCCGTTGGTGACGTGATGACGCCAATGTTTTCCGGAAATTTCGGCAGGTCTCTTTTATGTGTCTTATCAAAATAACCCTGTTTATGTAATTTTTCTTTTAACTGTTCAAACGCTAAATATAACGAACCAATCCCGTCAGGTTCCATCTGCCGAATATATAATTGATATTGTCCAAATTGTTCAAAGACACCAATCTCACCGCGTATCAGAACGTTCATGCCATTTTCAGGTCTGAATTTCAGTCTGCGGTTATTGCCTGCAAACATAACGGCCTGGATACGGGCGTGATCATCCTTGATTGTCAAATACATATGACCGCGGCTATGGTGTTTAAAATTTGAAATTTCACCTTTCAGCCAAATATTTTTCAAATGAGGGTCCGCCGAAAGTTTGCGTTTTATATATTTCGTTAATGCCGTTACGGTTAAATATTTATCTTCCAATGCCGGTCAGTCCTTTGGCGGCTTTAATTGTATTTCGCAGTAACATGGTAATCGTCATCGGCCCTACTCCTTTAGGAACAGGGGTTATATACGAGGCTTTTTCTGCTGCTGAGCCGAAATCGACATCACCCGTCAGTGTACCATCATCCAGACGATTAATGCCGACATCGATAATGACCGAGCCTTGTTTAATGTGCTCGGCGCATATGGCATACGGTTTCCCGACAGCAACAACCAGAATGTCGGCATTCTTTGTAAAGTCTGTCAGCTGATTCGTTCTTGAATGGCAGTACGTAACTGTCGCGTTCTCATTCAGCAGTAATTGCCCAACCGGCTTTCCGACAATATTACTTCGTCCGATAACAACGGCATGTTTACCCTCTATTTGAATATCGTATGAATGCAGCATCGTTATAATACCGTATGGCGTGCATGGCAAAAACGTATCTTCACCCAACATCATTTTTCCTGTGTTGATTGGATGAAAACCGTCAACATCCTTTTGAGGGCTGATGGATTCAATAATGTGCTGTTCATTTATATGATCCGGAAGCGGGAGCTGTACGAGAATGCCATGAACTGTTTCATCGCGATTAAGCATGTTAATTTTATCAAGAAGTTCCTGTTCGGAGATAGTCGAAGGCATTTCGATCACATCGGAAGAAATTCCTGTTTGACTTGATGCTTTCTTTTTGCCATTCACATACGATTTCGATGCGGGATCATCACCAACAATTATGACCGTTAATTGGGGTGTGACGCCTTGCTCTTTCAGCTTTGCCACGTCCTCCGCCAGTTCATTTCTGATTTGATGAGCCAGTTCTTTTCCCTCAATTACCTTCGCCGGCATAACGACCATTCCCCTCTCTTTTAAAAATGCTAAACGAAAAGTTATATTTATCTTGATTTTATGTTTGCTAAAACGCCGTTTACAAACTTGCCTGATTTTTCATCACCATATGAATTCGCCAGTTCCACCGCTTCATCAATAGCCACGTTTTCCGGTATATCGTCCCTGTAGCTGAATTCATAAACAGCAATGCGTAATACTGTTTTTTCCACGGAAGCAATTCGATCAATTGACCATTTCTCCAGGTGTTCCGCTATCGTTTGGTCAATAGTGTTTTTATGTCCGGCCACCCCTTCGACAAGATCTTTCAAATAATCATCGGCTTCAAGCGATTCAGGATGGTCCTTTATAGCCTGTTCGGGATGTTTAACATTCATATCCAATTGAAATAAAATTTGTAATGCTTTTTCTCTTGCTGCGTGTCGGTTCATCATATATAGCTCCTTTGACTGGTATCTCATCCAAATCATAACACGATTGGAAACCCAAAAGCCAGAACAACCTGCTAACGTAAAGAAGGTCAAAAGAAATGACTCTTTTGACCTTCTATCCCGCCTTAACGGGCAATAAATGCCCGCCCGTAAAAGTCCGATTCAGCTATCTCTATTCATTATCTTCTGTACCTTCCATCTGTATACCGACTACATGCACATTGATTTCAGCAATTTCCAATGCTGTCATATTTTTTAGCGTATGCCGGATATTCTCCTGCAGCTGTTGAGCCACTTTAGGTATAGAAACGCCAAAATTCAATACGACGAATAAGTCAATGAGAATTCCGTTGTCAGTCAGATCAACTTTTACCCCTTTTCCGTGCGATTTTTTGCCAAACCGCTCAACGACGCCTGTTGCAAAATTTCCGCGCATTGCTGACACACCTTCCACTTCAGATGCCGCAATACCTGTTATAACTTCAATGACCTCCGGGGCAATTTCAACTTTCCCTAAATTTGACCCATCACTTACATTCAGCAAAGGCTGTTCACTCATTATTAATCATCCTTTTCTATAATCGGATTTTCCTCAAGAAAGTGTGTATTAAAATCACCATTCACAAAAACATCGTGTTCCATTATTTGCCGATGAAATGGTATTGTCGTGTCAACACCCTCGACAACAAATTCATCCAAAGAACGCTTCATCCGATCAATGGTTTCTTTTCTTGTTTTACCATACGTAATTAATTTGGCAACCATTGAATCATAAAATGGCGGAATGCTGTAACCGGGATAGGCACCTGAATCAACCCTTACACCTAATCCGCCCGGCGGCAGATATAAATCAATCCTCCCTGGGGACGGCATGAAATTTCTAAATGGACTCTCGGCATTTATCCGGCATTCCATTGCCCAGCCCTCGAATTCAATATCCGCCTGATTGAAGGACAGTTTTTCATTGTTGGCGACTTTAATCTGTTCCTTGATCAAGTCAACCCCTGTCACCATTTCGGTGACAGGATGCTCCACCTGGATACGCGTATTCATTTCCATAAAATAAAATGACTGACTTTTCCGGTCGAATATAAACTCAATGGTACCGGCACCGACATAGTCAACCGCCTTAGCGGCTTTTACAGCAGCTTCTCCCATTTTCGCGCGTATTTCAGGTGTTAAAGCAGGTGATGGCGTTTCTTCAATTAATTTCTGCAGTCTTCGCTGAATCGTACAGTCCCTTTCACCAAGGTGTATGACATTTCCGTGCTGATCGGCCAGCACCTGGATTTCTACGTGGCGAAAATCCTCAATAAATTTTTCCAAGTATACACCCGGATTACCGAATGATTTTTCAGCTTCTTCCTGTGTCACACGTATCCCTTTAATCAGGTCTTCTTCCGTTCTGGCAACACGTATGCCTTTACCACCACCGCCGGCAGTTGCTTTGATGATGAGGGGGTAGCCTATCTCCTCGGCAATTTCGACCGCTTCTGTCTCAGTTTCAATGATGCCATCTGATCCTGGTACAATTGGTACGCTGGCTTCTTTCATCGTCTCCCTGGCAACGTCTTTGATACCCATTTTTTGAATAGCTTCAGCGGAAGGTCCGACAAATGTGATGTTGCATGCTTTGCAAATCTCAGCAAAATCAGCATTTTCAGCAAGAAATCCGTATCCGGGATGAATAGCATCAACTTCTGTCAGTGTTGCGACACTCATGATATTCGTAAAGTTCAAGTAACTGTCTTTACTGAGTGCAGGTCCAATGCAATACGCTTCATCAGCCAGCTGAACATGCAATGCATCTCTGTCCGCTTCAGAGAAAACCGCAACAGTTGCTATATTCATTTCTTTGCAAGCCCGTATGATACGAACCGCTATTTCTCCCCTATTCGCAATCAGCAGTTTTTTAATCACCCGTGACATCCCCTTATTTTGTCTTCACTCTGAATAATGGCTGGCCGTATTCCACCAATTCACCGTCTTCAACCAATATGTCTGTAATTTCTCCAGTTATTTCCGCTTCAATTTCATTAAACAGTTTCATGGCTTCCACGATACAAACCACCGTGTCAGCCTCAACTTTTGAACCTTTTTTCACGTATGTATCACTCTCAGGATTGGGTTTGGCATAAAACGTGCCCACCATCGGCGAAACAATTTCATGATCTGCTTCATCTGCCTTTTCTTGCACCGGCTCTTCTTTTGGAGTATTGTCTGCCTTTGGCTTTGCCGGGATCTCCTGCTCAGCAGCTTTATCCAGCTCGGGCGGCTGCTCAGGTACTGTTTCTGTTTCAGTATTTGCACTGACAGTTGAGTGGTTATTCGATTTTTTCATTGAAACAGTCGTGCCGTCCGTTTGATAAGTAAATTCATCGATGGATGACTGATCGACCAATTTAATCAGTTCACGTATTTCCTGTACTTTTAACATATTTGCACTCCTTCGTTTACATATTAACAACAAGTACTATTAATGCCTTTTAACATTTTACGATAATTGGAATCAAAACTTCAACCGGGGCTTTTAAAATTACCTTTACGTGAAACGTTTTCAGTACAGTAATTATATCAATCTTCTGCCGTTTATGCGACTATTATATAAAGTGAAACGTCATCCAGCATGATAAATATTAAAAACCGGGTGTACTTCCCACCCGGTTATATACCGAAATTCATTCCTGACTTTCGACTGGCTGATGGATGACATCCACTGTTGTCTCCCCAAATTCATCTTTTACCATCTGCATAATATTGACGATCTCGGAGTTGCTTAATGCTTCTGTTTCCTGAACGTGGACATGCACTTTATCATTCTCATGCCTGACAAGAACATCATTGTAATCAGCTGCTGCAAGAATAGAATCCTCCAAAATGGATTCTTTGCTCGAAATTTCATCCAGCTGATTCATCTCGTCTCTGGCCTCATTTTTTTCTTCCACACTTGCTGTACTTGATGCAACAACATCATCCAACCGATCTTTAGCGGCACTTCGCTCATCCTGAATTTCCATTCGAATCGTTGTAAACAACTGGTCATCCCCCAAACTGGATATGTCATTCACTTCAACATCCGTATCCTCATCGGTTGTTTCACCATCCTCTGTATCGGAAGAAGCTGCTTCCTCAGTTGTATTTTTTCCCTCATCGATGTACGCAAGGTCACCATTATTTCCTGGTGATGTCATGTAATAAACACTCAGCACAATCATTAAACTTAACATCGTCAAAAGCCAGACAGTTTGTTTTTTTAACATTTCTATTCCCTCCTAATTTTTTGGCATTACAGACACTCTATGGGTTGGAACATCAAGCACGCGTGAAACAGACTCCACTACCCATTGTTCTACCGTTGCATGATCAACTCCCTTCGCAACAACAAAGACCCCCCTGACATCCGGTTTATCCGTCCTGATAAGCAATGGGACTTCTTTGTCGCCCTGATTCACCAGGACAACCTCTGTTTCTTTCTGGCTGTCTTCAATATCTCGCGTACCGCCGTTGGTATCCGATTCCTCCGTGACCTGCTGACCGGTTATCAGATTTTTTTCATATACTTTTACTTTGGTTGAATCGAGATTGACCATTACCTCTGCTTCTGAAACACTTTCTATTTTGTTCAGCATGTTCCGGAGGTCTTCTTCATAACTTGCTTCTATTTCATCGACATCCGAGGTTTCGGAAGATTTATTTGAAAGTGTTTCATCTGTGTTCTGTTCTTCGGCATTGTCCGGAGGTTCATAATTCATTGATGAATCATCATCTCCCCCATCTGATGAAAATAGATTGCCGATAATGAGCAGCAATAGTCCTGCTAAACCTATCACAATAATGTATCCGGTTTTTTTAGACACCTTGTCAGATGAATCCGGATTACGAAATATTTTTTTTAAATAATTTTTCAAGATGACCCTCCCTCCCCTTTAATGATGATAGTCTCTTTGTCTACATCCCACACCTCATGTAACAGCTGTTTAACCCCTTCCACATCGAAGTCCGCTTCATTTCCCAAGGGCTTGTCAGTACTGATGACCACATCTTCAACCGCATTCACTCCCCCTTCTCCTTCTCCTGCTTCTGATTCCTTTAAAGTAACATTGAGTTTCTCCAAATTCTCATTCAGATTTTCATATGTAAGCTCATTCTTAGCGGAAAATTGAAAATCAATATTTGCGATTTCTTTTTTATACCCCTCTCTTAAAGGGGCCTTTGCCATATCTTTTAATTGGACAGCCATTTGTTCTAAAATATATGCATGTTGGGAGGCTTGTATTTCATTTTTTTGCTTTTTCATTAAATTTTCTGTCTGGCTATTCTCAGCCTGCTTCTGATCCACCTCTGTTAAAGACGCTTCCAGTGCCTGTCTGGCATCCATATCAAATAAATAAAAAACGGGTTTTAAAAAGATGAGAATCAGAATCAGTCCCATAGCCAATTTGACATATTTTTTCATAGACGTTGCCGGGATAAGCAAGTCAACCACAGAAGCCAGCAACAGGAATATGATGATTTGAGTGACCCAGCTGATCAGTGTATCCATTGTCCCACTCCTAACGCAGGAGAATCGTAATATTACTGGCTGCCACTAAAATGACAATCGCCAAAAAAAACATGAATGTAACGGCTAATAGACAAGCGAGAATCAATACAATGTATTTACTGATAATATCAAGTGTTGATATCACAGGCCCAGCGCCAACAGGCTGCAATATGGCTGCAGAGAGCTTATAAATCAGCGCAATGGCAAATATTTTGAGAGCCGGAAATAGAGCAATCAATACAATCATCAGCAGACCAACGATCCCGACGGCATTTTTCAACAATAATGAAGCGCTTAAAATCGTGTCTGCTGCATCGGTAAACGTCCTCCCAACCACCGGGATAAAATTGCCGGTAATGAATTTGGTCGTTTTCATCGCCACGCCATCCTGCACGGCAGTTGAAGCCCCTTGTACCGACATGACACCTAAAAATATCGTTAAAAAAACACCCAACGTTCCCATGCCGACTTGCTTGAACAAATTAGCCAGGTTCGTTACTTTATAATTTTCATTCAAATTGCTTACAATCATTAACAGGGCGGCCAAAAATAATAACGGTAAAATAAATCGGGATACGAGCACACCGCTCACGTTAATGAGAAATATGATGATCGGATGGAAAAATGAAACGGTTATGACATTGCCTAATGTTGCCATAATGCCGAGAACAAGGGGCAATAACGCAATCATGAAACTGCTCATCGTATCAATGGCATCATTGGCATAAGATACCGCCAAATAAAAACTGTTTAGAACCAGATAGATTAGGACAATATAAACAACATAATAAGCAATCTTGCTGACAGCACTTTTTTCAAAAGCCGTATGCATTGTCTGTAAAATAGTCGAAAAGAGTGTCAGCATCAGCAACGTTCCCAATAACTTTCCATTCAGGATCAATTCATGAAACAAATACTCAATAAAACCCCAAAGTATATTTTGGATCGAAAAAGAACCGTCTTCTTTAATAAATTCGTAGATACTCACTTTTTCCAGTTCAGGGATGTAGCCGCCATAATCATTTACCAGCGCTTGCCAATATGATTGGATACCATCAAGTGAAATGTCATTAAGCAGCTGATCCTCAATATCCTCCGGGTTCAATTCTTCCTGGTTTTCCGCAGCGGACACAGTTGCTTGTCCCATAAGGAGTAACGGCAGAATGAAAAAGACTGCGGCCATAATTCGCTTATTCTGTATCACGCAGCCCATGACTCCTTTCCTAAACAGCCGATACGAAACTCAAGATCGCCTCGATAACAGCCGTGATAATCGGAACGGCCAGTAAGAGGATAAATATTTTTCCGGCCAATTCGATTTTGGCTGCAACGGAGCTAAGCCCAGCATCCTTTGTGAGATTAGCACCAAGTTCAGCAATATATGCAATCCCAATGATTTTTAAAATCGTTTGCATATACATGCCATCAACATTCGCTTTATTTGCCAGCGATTTAATCATGTCGAAAATAATACCTATTTGCTGGATGACAGCCAAAAAAATCAAGATAGTAGTTATGAGAACTAAAAAAAACGCAAAGGAAGCATTGGTTTCTTTCAGGACGATATAAAGAATACTGGCAATGATGCCAATCACGACAATCTGAATGATATCCATCTATCGCTACCCCTGGAAAAGGAATACAGATTTAATCTGCTGAAACAGATCGGAAAGTTCATTAACCACAATGACCAGTACAATAATAAAACCAACCAGTGTCGCAAATTGTGCGATTTCTTCCTTTCCCATCTGCTTCAATATCGTGTGGATTAATGCGACAATAATGCCAATCCCGGCAATTTGAAATAGGATCGAAGCATCAATAGCCATAGAAGTACCCCTTTCCCGTCTATCCCGCCTGAACGGGCAGTAAGTTCCCCACTTTGAGCAGCGAAATAACATCATGGACCATGAACCGGGATATACTGCCAGAAAAAGTTCAATATTTGTTCGGGCCTGCACGATGCAGGTCACAAAGGCGTTACACCTGGACGCCCGAGAACTTAGCCTTTGTTCCCCTGTTTCAGGAAAAGCGCCCCATTGAATGAATCTTCACTTTATATGAGCAGTAATACAATAAACAGGCCGCATAAGAGTCCCAGACTTTTCGCCATTTTACTGTATTTAAATTGGTTATCCCGCGCATCATCCAATTCACGGTCCAAGTGTTTTACTGTCAAGTGAATATGTTTTTGCTGCTGATCAAAATCATGCTGGCCAAGCGTTCTGCCAAACTGTTTAAGTATTTCACCCTCATTGGCATCAAGTGCTGAGCAATCAATCAACTCATCTACCTCTCTATTCCATACATTGTATAAATCACGATTATGTTGCCGGAGTTGACCACCTAAACGATTAAAAAATGGACTTATCGGCTCCGGTATTTGCTTCGCAATTGTGTCAAATGCATCCGGTAAAGGTAATTGACTATAAAGGATTTCAGCTTCCAGTATTTGCAGAGCATTTTTCATATGCCGGATATGTTTTGGTCTTTCATCCAGTCTTTTACTGATATCAAGCCCTACCAGTGTTGTGGTGCCTATGAAAAGAAGCGCGCCAATCCACTGCATTTGTTACGCACCCCGATTTCTGCCAAAGATTTTCTTCGTGTTCATCATAAATCCGGTGAATATCGCCAGGTCTTAGCTGTCTGTTCAGTAAGACAAACCGCCTGAAAACCTGCTGAGCAAACAGTGGCTTTAAGGATGGCCGCTTTTTGAGCTCCTCCAGTGAATGGCTGTGAATGGTACAGATGACAGTCACCCCGGCATTGATGGCTTCCATTAAAGCTTTTACATCTGATTCACTGCCAATTTCATCGACTATCAGTACGTCAGGTGACATCGATCTGATCATCATCATCATGCCTTCATCTTTAGGACACGCATCCATCACATCGGTTCTGATCCCCAAATCATGCTGGGGGATTCCCTTATTTGAACCACCAATTTCCGATCGCTCATCCACAACCCCGACTTTATGCGCACCTACTTTACCCCAGCCTGTCCCAATCAGACGGGCCAAGTCGCGAATTAACGTTGTTTTTCCCGTCTGCGGCGGACCAATCAGAAGTGTATTGAGATACCGGTTATGATAAAGATAAGGAATGAGGGGCAATGACGCACCGATTGTTTGTTTGGCGATACGGATATTGAAAAATGTAATATGCCGAATGGCTTTCACATGACCATGCAGTGTGTTCACCTTTCCGGACAGACCGACGCGGTGCCCCCCTTCGATCGTGACGTATCCTTCCCGTAATTCATCTTCCATCCGGTATAACGAAAATTCACTGAGCTGATTTAATAAAAATATGCCGTCGTTTTGACCAGGTTTTACAGATTTAAGCCACTCGGTATGTTCGTTGAAAACCAATTCAAGCGGCTGCTGAAGTCGGAAACGGATTTCCTGAATCGCCGACCAGCGTCTGTTTATCTGTTTTTCGAGAGCTTGTCTTATTTTTTCAGGGAATAAGCGTAATATCTCTTCCATAACAGTGTCCTGCCTTTTTAATTAGCTTGTTAGTAAATGTATGCTTGTCAACGCGGATTATGACCTGACCGACAGTAAAACCCATTAAAAAAGCGACCCTAAAAAGGATCGCTCCATACGCTATGATTAAACTAAGCCCTTGATAGATACTTACCTTCCGCCGTACTGATAACCAGTACATCCCCTTCATTGATGAAGAGCGGAACCTGAACAACATATCCGGTTTCCAGTGTTGCCGGTTTTGTTCCACCACTCGCTGTGTCCCCTTTTATACCTGGCTCTGTTTCAGTGACAGCGAGCTCAACGTTTTTAGGCAGCTGGACACCGAGGACTTCCCCTTCATATGTTACCACGGATACTTCCATATTCTCCTTCATAAAATTTAATTCGTTTTCAATCTGACTTGTCTGCAATTCGAGCTGTTCATAAGTGTTAGTATCCATAAATGCATGACTGTCACCAGATGCATATAAGTACTGCATCTTCCTGTTTTCAATATGTGCCCGGTTTACTTTTTCACCGGCACGGAAGGTCTTCTCCTGAATATTGCCATTGCGCAGATTCCGTAATTTCGAACGGACAAAAGCAGCGCCTTTGCCTGGTTTAACATGCTGAAAATCCATCACTTGCCAAATGTCATTATCCACTTCGATTGTCAGACCAGTTTTAAAATCATTTACCGATATCAATCCTAAATCCTCCTTAACTTAAAGCTGGATTAATTCCTTATCTGCATGTGTCAAACGGTCATTGCCGGATTCTGTAATCACAATATCGTCTTCGATCCGGCAACCGCCAACATTTGGAATATAAATCCCGGGTTCAACTGTTACAACCATTCCGGGCTTAAGCTTTTTGTCTGATCGAAAAGACAAAGCAGGTCCCTCATGAACTTCCATACCAAGTCCATGGCCTGTTGAATGGCCGAAATAATCGCCAAACCCTTTTTCTTCAATGTAATCCCGTGTCAATGCATCTGCTTCTTTCCCGGTCATGCCTGGTTTGATTCCGTCAACACCACGCTTTTGTGCCTCCAGGACTCTGTGGTAGATGGTTTTAAGTTCATCATTGATCGCTCCTACAGCAACTGTTCTTGTTGTATCGGAACAGTAACCGTTTAACAGGGCGCCATAATCCATCGTCACCAATTCACCGGATTGTATTTTTTTGTCAGAAGCGACACCGTGTGGCAGGGCAGCACGATAACCTGAAGCAACAATAATGTCAAAGCTTGAAGACGTTGCTCCCTGCCTGCGCATGAAAAACTCCAGTTCATTTGAAATATCAATTTCCTTAACACCAGGCTTAATATAGCTTTGAATATGTTCAAATGCGTCATCAGCGATTTTGGCTGCCTGCTTCAAAATGGCCAGTTCACTTTCTGATTTAATCAAGCGGAGTTCTTCCAGGATCCCGCTGACAGGGACAAGTTCAGCCTCGAGGGTATCGTTATATTGTTCATAGGCTGAAAACGTTACATGGTCCTTTTCAAAACCGACGCGTTTAACATTCATTTGCTTTAACTGTTCATTCATTTCCTGATGGATTGATTTCTTATGTTCGACAACTGTAAAATCAGCTATTTGCTTACTTGCCTGCTCTATGTAGCGGAAATCCGTAATGAAACGCGCATCGTTCTGACTGACAACGGCTGCACCTGCTGTCCCGGTGAAACCGGTGATATACCTTCTGTTGATTGGGCTCGTAATTAAAATGGCATCCAGACTGTGTTTCTGTAATTTTTCACGAAGTTTATTTAATTTCCCCATAAGATCAATCCTTTCTATTTATTTTCCAAAAAGGCCAGTGCCGCCAGCCGATAGCTGTTCATGCCTAAACCCACGATTTGTCCATAACAAACGGCCGCAAGCATCGACTGTTGCCGAAAAGCTTCACGTTTATGAACGTTTGAAATATGCACTTCGATAACCGGAATATCAATTGCCGCAATCGCATCCCTTAGTGCAACACTAGTATGGGTATAGGCAGCGGGATTAAAGATAATCCCATCATAGGACTTTTCATTTGCCTGGTGCAGATAATCAATCAGTTCCCCCTCATGATTTGACTGGAAACAATCCAGCTCGCCTCCGTGCTCCTGTACTAACTTGTTTAATGTCGCTTCAATCGTCTGTAACGTGAAGTCCCCATAAATGCCCTTTTCACGTTTTCCCAATAAATTAATATTCGGACCATTCATCAGCAATAAACGTTTCATT
>Ga0079226_10001108_pt1 | contig 20443 bp, 20 predicted proteins | sample Poulit2014_FD_76345 | JGI IMG/M metagenome (GOLD analysis project Ga0079226, IMG submission 76345) | Agricultural soil microbial communities from Georgia to study Nitrogen management - Poultry litter 2014 | ecosystem: Environmental > Terrestrial > Soil > Agricultural land | place: USA: Georgia... | reverse complement strand
TACTTTGGGAGGTTTCATAGTGTCTACTGCGACAACCGCGCAGCAGTCCCCTCCTGCCAAGAAAAAATCTGGCAGAGGGACCCTGTATCGCGGAAAAGAAGGTATGTGGTCCTGGGTGGCCCACCGAATCACCGGCGTGGTGATTTTCTTATTCTTACTGGTCCACGTGCTAGATACCGCATTGGTTCGAGTCTCACCTGAAGCTTACGATGCTGTTATCGGTACTTATAAAAACTGGTATATGGCAATAGGTGAAGCAGGTCTAGTCGCCGCGGTAATTTATCACGCCTTCAACGGCATTCGTGTCGTACTGATCGACTTTTGGAAAAAAGGCACCAAGTATCAGACACACATGCTGTGGACTGTCATGATTCTATGGGTAGTTGTGTTTGGCGGATTCTTCGTACGCCACATGATGCTGGTGCTGGGAGGTTAAGCGCATGGCAACTCATCAGATAAATATCGCCGCACCGCGGACCGGCGATGTAGATCCAAGATATCTTCGTAATTCGGCGAGCCCTTCTTCAAACCGCGAGATGCTCAAGTGGCTCTTTATGCGCATTTCCGGACCGATCCTGTTGGTCCTGATCTTCGTACACCTATTTGTCAACATGATGGCTGGTGATGGCGTACACGGCCTGAACTTTGGTTTCGTCGCTGGCAAATGGGCATCACCGCTATGGCAAATCTGGGATCTGACCATGCTGTGGCTGGCAATGATTCACGGCACCTTTGGTATGGGCACCATCATCGATGACTACACCCGTAAAGATCGGACCCGCGTTGGTTTTAAAGTTGCCCTATATCTGGCCAGCGTTGCCATCATCGTATTAGGTACCCTGGTGATTTTCACCTTTGAGCCATGCATGACCGACGCTGCCGGCAACTTGATGGACAACTCGCCAAGCTTCTGCTTCAACAAATAAGCACCTGAAGCCGACAAGACTAAGAAAGAAGACTTCATCTGATGCAAGTACATAAGTACGACGTCGTGATTGTTGGCGCTGGTGGCGCCGGCATGCGTGCAGCCATCGAAGCTGGTCAACGCACACGAACCGCGGTGCTCACGAAACTGTACCCAACACGTTCGCACACCGGTGCAGCACAGGGCGGAATGTGTGCTGCTTTGGCAAACGTTGAAGAAGATAACTGGGAATGGCACACCTTCGATACCGTCAAAGGTGGCGACTACATCGTTGACCAGGATGCCGCAGAAGTTATGGCAAAAGAAGCCATCGACGCTGTCCTAGATTTAGAGAAAATGGGACTGCCATTCAACCGGACGCCTGAAGGCCGCATTGACCAGCGTCGTTTCGGTGGTCACACCCGCGATCACGGTAAATCTCCGGTACGCCGTGCCTGCTACGCTGCAGACCGCACCGGTCATATGATTCTTCAGACCCTCTATCAGAACTGTGTCAAGCACAACGTCGAGTTTTATAACGAATTCTACGTTCTCGACTTGCTGATGGTTGAAGAAGATGCCACCCGCGAAGATGGCACCCCGTACAAACAAAAGCGCGTCGCCGGCGTAGTCTCCTACGAATTAGCTACCGGTGAGCTACACATCTTCCAAGCAAAATCTGTGGTCTTTGCCACCGGTGGTGCTGGCAAAGTATTCAAGACTACTTCCAACGCCCACACCCTGACCGGCGACGGCATGGCCATTGCTTACCGCCATGGTATCCCGCTGGAAGACATGGAGTTTATTCAATTCCACCCAACTGGTCTTGCCGGGTTGGGCATTTTGTTGTCGGAAGCCGCACGCGGTGAGGGTGGTATTCTACGCAACGCCGATGGTGAGCGGTTTATGGAACGCTATGCGCCAACTATTAAAGACTTGGCTCCGCGTGACATTGTTGCTCGCTCCATGGCTAACGAGGTGCGCGAAGGCCGGGGCGCCGGACCGAATAAAGACTACGTATATCTGGATTTGACTCACCTTGAGCCAGAACACATCGACGCAAAGCTGCCCGATATTACCGAATTCGCTCGAACCTACCTGGGCGTGGAACCATATACTGAGCCAGTGCCAGTGTTCCCCACCTGCCACTACGTGATGGGTGGTATCCCAACCGATATCGAAGCAAACGTTCTACAGGATAAACACAACACCCGCATTCCCGGGCTCTTTGCCGCAGGTGAAGTTGCTTGTGTCTCCGTGCATGGTGCAAATCGTCTAGGAACCAACTCGCTGCTCGACATCAATGTCTTTGGCCGCCGTGCAGGTATCCATGCTGCAGATTATGCTGAAGATGCCGATTTTGTGGAACTACCAGAAAATGGTGAAGCATTCCTAGAAACGCAAATCGATAACTTGCGATCTTCAGAAGGCACCGAGAAGGTCGGGGCTCTTCGCGCCGAGCTCCAAGAAATTATGGATGCCGACATGCAGGTGTTTCGCTCCGAAGAAACTATTCGCCGTGCCATCGACAAGATCGAAGACCTGCGAGCACGTTACCAGAACGTTGCCGTTCAAGATAAGGGCAAACGCTACAACCTCGATCTGCTTGAAGGCTTAGAACTGGGCTATCTGCTCGATATCGCTGAAGCCATGTCCGTTGCCGCGCTGCACCGTCCAGAATCTCGCGGAGGCCACTTCCGCGAAGACTTCCCAGATCGTGATGACGAAAATTGGATGGTCCACTCAATGCTCTACCGTGACGCCAACGCTCAAACAGAAGGCGTTCAGGGCATTCGATTTGAAACCAAAGACGTCGTCATGACCCGCTACGAACCAATGGAGCGTAAGTACTAATGACTACTACTTTCGAACCAGCAGAGCCAGCCTCAAATATTGATATGGGCGACTCCGGTGATACCGGTGGAGTAGAATCCTTCACCGTTACCATGCAGGTCCGCCGCTATATCCCCGAATTTTACGACGAACCCTACTGGGATACCTGGAGCGTCGAAATGCACGGCACCGACCGTGTACTGGATGCGCTACACAAGATCAAATGGGAACTCGACGGTTCACTTTCGTTCCGTCGTTCGTGCGCTCACGGTGTGTGTGGTTCTGACGCCATGCGCATCAACGGCGTCAACCGATTGGCTTGCAAGGTTCTGCTCAAGGATCTTGACACTTCCAAACCAATTACCGTAGAGCCCATCAAAGGCCTACCGGTAGAAAAAGACATGATTGTCGATATGGAACCTTTCTTCCAGTCTTATCGTGAAATCATGCCGTTTCTCATCGCTGATGAGACTCAGGAGCCAACCCGTGAACGCTTGCAGTCGGCCGAAGCACGCGAAGCATTCGACGACACCACCAAGTGCATCTTGTGTGCAGCATGTACGTCGTCTTGCCCAGTATTCTGGACTGACGGCCAGTACTTTGGTCCCGCTGCCATAGTGAACGCCCACCGCTTTATCTTTGACGACCGTGATGAAGGCGGCGATATGCGTCTCGAGGTGCTCAATGATAAAGAAGGAGTATGGCGCTGCCGTACCACCTTCAACTGCACCGATGCATGCCCACGGGGTATTCAAGTTACCAAGGCTATCGCTGAAGTAAAACAGGCAATCCTGGCCCGCAATCTCTAAGACTGCCTAGCAACGCTTGTGGGGGTCGAATTCGTTTCGACCCCCACAAGCATTTAAGTGACAAATATCAGCAATACATTACAACGAGCGGAACAGTTCCCGAATATCCGTATCGCCATCATAAAAATCAATCGTCTGACCAATAGTGGCGTCTTCTTCTAATGCCACCAAGATGGCCTCAGCCACGTTACTGCGCGAGGTGTCGCGCCCACCTTCAGCGGACTCTGCAGATCCAGTCTCCGGAGCTATACGGATTTTCGACGTCGGATCTTCTAGGGTTAACATGCCAGGCCCTAGAATCGTGTATTTTAGACCGCTATCGCGCAAGTAGGCATCGGTTGCCGACTTTGATTCCGCATAAGGGAAAAACGAGCTATCCTCGCTGACCCCATGATCTTTCCCAGCGCCAGCATAAGAGATTAGTACGTAACGATCGACGCCGGCTTGGACGGCTGCATCAATAGATCGCTGCGCAGCGTCTCTATCCACCGCATATGTGCGCTGCGGATTACCACCACCAGCACCAGCCGCCCAAATAACAGCATCCTTGCCACGAAAAGCGTCAGCTAAATCATTAATCGTGGCATTTTCGATATCTAAGAGTAGGGCTTTCGCTCCGACAGCTTCGACTTCCTGGACTTGTTCACCTTTCCGAATCACAGCGGTGACCGTATGGCCTTCTTCCACTAATCGTGGAGTTGTACGCATTGCTACCTTGCCGTGTCCGCCAATCATAATGAAATCAGCCATGTGGATCCTTCCGTCGATATTTGATCGGTATGTGGGACAACCACATTGACTCAGACTGTATTCCAGACACGAATGGTCCTACCAGCGAAGGATGGCCGAAACTACGCTACGTACCAAGATCCTCCCCCAGGCTGACGCCCAGAGTAGCGTCAAGCAGCGAAAATACTAATATGACGCATCCAATTCTTTCCGCTCACAACCTCACCAAAACCTATGGTTCCACCCAGGCACTGAGCAATGTGAACCTCCAGATTTACCCTGGCGAATCCGTAGCTGTGATGGGTCCGTCAGGCTCTGGAAAAACTACGTTGATGCACTGTTTATCCGGTATTTTGGTGCCCGACACTGGCACGGTGAACCTCACCTTAATTAACACTGAGGCCACTGACATCACGCAGCTGAATGAGGAACAACGCGCCAAACTCCGCCGTGAACACCTCGGTTTTGTATTTCAAGACGGTCTGTTATTGCCCGAATTGACTGCTCAAGAAAACACGGCCCTGCCCCTTATGCTTTCCGGTGTCGCACGTAACACCGCAGAGACACAAGCCGGCAACTGGCTATCGGCTCTGGGACTAGAGGGGTTGCACAACCGCAGGCTTGGTCAACTTTCAGGCGGCCAGGCACAACGTGTCGCCATCGCACGGGCCCAAATTGCCGAGCCATCTGTAGTATTCGGAGATGAGCCAACCGGTGCTCTCGACTCAGAAACATCCGAAACAGTGTTGACCGCATTACTGGAATCAACTGTGGCTCGCGACCGGGCCCTGGTGTTGATCACACATGACGAGTCAGTCGCGGCGCGCTGCCAGCGGCTCATTACTGTCAGTGATGGTCGTATCGTTTCGGATTCTGCAGATTCTTCAGGAGCTACCCGATGAAAGCTACAATAACGGTCAGCCGTCTGTTCCTCTCGCGCTTATTTGCTACTCGCCAGACCTGGGTACTTCCGGTGGCGGCCTTTGGCGTGGTCTCTACTTTGGGGCTGAGCGTGGCCGGCGGGATCCACTTCTTTTTTACACTCAGCAACCACGCCGTGGACGAGACAGCCGGAATATACAGGATCTTGGCTGCGCTGGAAGGGATACTGTTGGTCATGCCGATTGCTTCATTGGCCGGGGCCGCGGCTAAGTTACTAGCCCGACGCCGTGACGAACGACTATCATCTCTTCGACTACTTGGCGCTAGCTCAGCATTACTGCGCACGCTGGCGCTGCTAGAGGCCTCCGTACTTGCTATTATCGGTTCGTCGCTAGGCGTGCTTGGGTATCTAGCGCTTATGCCGGTGGCAGGGTTATTACACTTCGCAGGTGGCCCGATTGGCATCTCTGGTATGTGGCTTGGAGCGCCAGGAATATTAGCTGTGTTGGCCATCATCATTTTCATTGGAATTGTCTCTTCAATAACCGGGCTGCGCAGTATTGAAATTACTCCATTGGGCGTTCGAACCAGACAACGTCCTGCCCGCGTACACTGGGTGCGCATCATTGCCGCTGTAGTGCTCTTGGTTATTGCGCAACTCTTTGCCAATATTTATGGTGCAGGCGGTATTATGCTCGCGGTAATCATGGTGCTGGCTGCCTTTGCGGTTCCGATGCTTGCCCTACATTTCATCGGGCCATGGTTAATTGCCGCAATTACTCGTTGGCGACAACGCCGTGCTACAACCGCACAATCGTTGGTTGCAGCTCGTGCTGTGCTGGAATCACCGCAACAAGCGTGGGCACAAATTGGCGGTGTAGCGTTAACCACCTACATTGGTGTGGTTGCTGGGGCTGTGTCTCACTAGCCAATATGGGCATGGATGACACTGCTGCAAGCATGTCAAATGCAGAAATCTATCTCATGACCGATCTGCGTACTGGAGTTTTGCTAACTATGGTCATTGCGTTTCTACTCTCGGCCTGTTCGGTAGCAATTACTCAAACGGCGCAGGTGATAGATCGTGCGCCACTGTATAACGGACTACATCGTATCGGTATGAGTTTTGCTCAGTTACAGACCACCCGACGTAAGGCTGTGTTTGGACCGCTATGGATCGTGCTGGTATTCACTCTCTTAGCAGCGGTGATCACTGCATTCCCGTTACTAGGAATCGCCGTTATAGCCTCGCCTATATCCATGCTGGTAATATCCGGCTGTTGTGTGCTGGGCGTCGGGCTTATTTGGGGTGGTGTGCAAAGCTCTGTGCCTACGCTGCGTACCGTAACCGCAGACTAGATCTAGCCGTCTACTGTTGGCAGCTTACGAGCTAGGACGACATCTTTAGCCATGCTGCCTCCGACATCGAAAACTCGGGTACCAATTTGTTCAAACCCAGATCGTTCGTAGAACCTTATCGCACGAGTGTTGGCGACATTAGTACCCAACCACATCCATTGCCGATCAGTCGTACTGTACTGATCGAGCAAGAAGGTCATCATCTTTCTTGACACCCCGGCCCCATGAAATTCTGGGTGGACATAGAATTTCGTCATCATGACGATAGTGTCCAGTGGAAGTTGTCGGTCAACTTCCGCATCTTTGGGCAAGACATTGTTTACACAAACCGTGTAGCCGACAAGCATCGCTCCATCGGTTGCAACCACAACATTGGCGTCGTCGCTCGTCAACCATTCAGTAAAGATATCTTCGTTGAGTTCGTTATATATAAAGTTTTCAATTGCGCTCCGATCCATCTCAGGCGGACACGCAAGCGGAAATGTTCGTGCGGCCAATGGCACGAGCTCGTGAATGTCAGTGTCTTTTGCTTTGCGAATAGAAACGCTCATAATTGTCTATTCTAAGGCTCACAAGCCTGAGATCGCCGGTTTGCTTGGCTATCATGACGGCGGCACCTTGTGCGGTATCTGATGGACAGCTATCCATCAGAAGGTATCGGCTGTTATGACAGAAGTAGCCGGTCAGATTCTGACCGGCTACTGAAATGTACTTGCGATCACCGCAATGACTGAACGCTAGTTCGACGGACCTGTAGGAGGACCCTGAGGTGGGTACTGTTCTCCTTCTGGTCCCGGGGCGGTTGATTCCTGACCTCCCTCTGCAGAAGGGTATTGACCTGGTAGGGGTGGCTGGTTTCCGGGATTGTAATAGCCTGCTTGGCCACTTGCGGACCAACCTTGCTGATACCTAACGGGTGGATACGCTGTATACCATGTGGCGACATCAGCACGGAAAGCAAATACTAAGTACCAGATAGCGGTGCCCAGAGTGACAATAACCTGGATGAGCGTGGCCACGCCCATGCCAGTGCTCAATGTGAAGACCGTTCCGATGCCAAATATATTGAAAAGAGCCGAAATACCGCCAAGAAAAGCGAATATGATACCAAGGATTCGGCCCCAGTTTTTCCGGCCTAAAAGCGGAATAATCACCAGAACATAGAGACCGAGACCAAGAATAAGACCCACGATGCTAAACGCGGCGCCTACCCCTGCCATGCCTTCGATCCCCATTCCAGAGGCATAGCCAGACAGCACAACGTTGCTTACGATCAGTGAAATTACCTGGGTAATCAAATAACCAACGGCAGAAACTATCGCAGCAAGCTGCAGTTGACGAACTGGGTTTGGCAGATCGGGGCTGCCTGCAAATACTTTGGCCAGCGGAGATTGACCGCTAGGACTATTTTGGTTCGAACTACCAGGACCATACTGCGGGCCTTGAGAACCCGCCGGTCCTCCATATGGATTGTGTGTCATTGCCTCTTCTCCAATTTTGGGGCTCAGATTATGCGATCTCACGCAACTGTCGGCACAGTACGTGTTTCAATGCGATCAGCAGTGTATTAGCACTGTGCTGCTGACCATCAGCTTACCGGCCTAACGTACCAGTATTAGCCGCGGTTTTGTTGATCAACAGCAGACCTCTCCATAAAATGGTCAGCTAACTTTGTAAGCGCCGGTGAATACTAAACCACCGCGAAGTCGGCTTGCTCATGGCCTGAATAATCCAATAAATGGTAAGTAAAACCGATAACCAGGTCAGAATCGCAGCCACGAGCTCAAGCGGTTCCAGCTGTCCATAATTCACGGAAAAGACCAGGCTCAGCCCTTCTGATATTACGAATAGGAAGGCAAATACCAAACCGGTAAAGCGGGCCCAAGGCCTTGTCGCTCGAAGCCCAAGCCCCACAATAACGAACAAAATTACCATCAGGAGTCCAAACCCGATATAGGAGATCAGTGACCATGTGTGCATAGTGTCAAGCATCGCCGGTGTGGCATCCTGCAGTTGTTCGGGTGGCAATATCTGTGAGTAGTACTCTTCTGGAGCCACAGTGAACATCTCTACCACACTCAATATGGAGGTAAGTGCACTGAGGACCAGTAACGGCCATATTAGGGTTCTGGTCAGTTTTGAGCTGCGCGGCTCATCACCAAGATCTGATATCTCAGTGGGAGAATATGGGGTCGTCCCATATTTATTATTTGGTGCTTCAGACAATTGTGTTTCCACCTTCTCGTACAGGTTCAACTAATATTTGGTCGTTAATCGTGGCGGAGAGCTTCAATAGGATCTTTGGTCGCCGCCCGACGAGCTGGTAATGTTCCCGCGAGAAAACCTATCAGAATGATAATTACGGCAATGGTCAGCAACGCTATGGGTTCGATCGCATATAACGAGAGTCCCGGAACAGAATCTAGGGGCCCATGTATCAACAGGGAGTTGCCTATAGCGCCCACTGCGGTACCCAGACCAATACCAATGACCGAGCCCATCAAGCCGATGACGATCGCTTCAGTAGAAAAGAGCATGAACACTTTTCCGTTGGTCATTCCGAGTGCTTTATATAAACCTATCTGGCGAGTCCGCTCTTGAACTGAGATCAGTAGTGTATTGACGATGCCAAAGCTAGCGGCGAGCAGTGCGATCAATGCAAACCCATTAAAAACCCAGGTAATCGCATCGATAATTCCACTGACAATCCCCATTTGGTCTTCAACAGTTTGCCCCACCATGTCTATATCCGACAGCTCTTGTTTGAGTTGTGTCTCGTTGGCAGCCAGATTGTCTACGGTAAGAACAGCTTGCATATACGAGTAAGGGACAGTGGTTCCGGCCGTTGAATTATTGATCTTGGCGATTTTTTGGTTGAGCCCGTGGGACGGAATGGGATTATTGCCAGACCCGGTAATCGTTTCTTCCGAAACTCCAGCAATTTCTACCTCAACTGTTTCAGTGTTGCCGTCCATGTCATTGGCGCCAATAGTCACTGTTTCACCAACCGCGTCATCGGCATTTTCCACGTCGTCTATATCGAAAATGGAAAGCCATGAGGTGGGGATTACCATTTCAAAGGTGTCGTCAGCAGTGGAAGCCGGGCCGCCAGCCGCATATTCCACCGTTGTCTGTTCCGAGGGAAATCCTGCCGATGGCAGAGAGTATTGATCACCATCGTTTATTTCGAGATATTCAATGCTGACAAAGACCATTGGGTCCACCATTTCAACGTGGTCCAGGTCTTCCAGCGCTTCAATGTCATCTTCGTCCAGGGCTGGTGTGCCAAATTCAGACATTGTCGTTTCAGAATCAGGATCATATTCGTTGGGTTCACTTGCGCTAAACCCTAATGAAGCGTCAGTGGTCTGCGCCGGCATAACGTACATTTGATTGGCATCGCCCATAGCCTCTACCTGTGCGTCAATATATTTATTGATACCTGCACCGATTCCGGAGGTTAAGGTCAGTGTGAATGCGCCTACAACAACAGCGATTACTGTGAGAAAAGTTCGCAACTTGGTGCGCAGGGTGTTGGCAATGGCTGTTGTGAATATATCCCGGATACGCATTAGGCACCTGCCTCATTTGCGATGATGCAACCATCCTGAATACGAATTCGACGCTGACACTTGGCCGCGAGCTCTTCATCGTGGGTAACCACAATGAGAGTTCGGCCTTCTGCGTTAAGACTAAAAAGCAGATCTTCGACTACCGCCGAGGTTTCAGAGTCTAGATTCCCGGTGGGCTCATCCGCGAACAAAATTTCTGGATTATTGATGAGTGCGCGACCGATAGACACGCGCTGCTGTTGCCCCCCTGACAGATTTGTGGCTTTAGCGTGGATCTTGTCGCTTATGTCCAGTTTTTCTAAGACTTCTGCACCACGGCGTTTACGCTCAGTTTTGGCGACCTTGGCGATTTTTAATGGCAGGGTGACATTATCGAGCACAGTCTCCTGTGGGTTGAGATAAAACTGTTGAAATACGAATCCAAAGGTAGTGTTTCGCACCTTGGCGACTTCTTTGGGCCTGAGGTTAGAGACCGTGTTGCCCCGCATCGCAACAACGCCCGAGGTGGGCTCATCCAATAACGCTAGTAGATGCATGAGGGTTGATTTACCCGACCCGGACTTGCCAATAATGGCCACTGATTGGCCTTGTCGAATTTCAAAGGTAAGCCCTTTGAGCGCAGCAACCTGGTTCGGGCCGGTGCCAAATACCCGAGCAAGGTTTTCAGTTTCGAGTAGCGGCGGACTTGTAGTACCAGTCACGATTATCCTTCGATAAATGTTTGAACAACTAGCTCTAGTGTGTCAGACCTGGTGACCAAATACTTCCGCTATAGGGCTGAAATTGGTCTACGCCATCGGGGTGAGATTTCGGTTAACGAATCATGCCTGGCTGCATATCAGCCAGGCATGATTCGTAAAAGTGGTTATCGAGCTGGTCGCAAGAAACCGGTCTTGTCGTAGACCTCGTCTAACACCGGAGCAGCAATGCTACGCGCCTTCTCCGCCCCGACTGCCAAGATTCGATCTAGTTCGGCGGGATCATCTAAGAGCTCTAAAGCTCTTGTGCGGATTGGATCCAGGCGTTGGGTCACAGCTTCAGCAAGGTCCACTTTCAAGTGCCCATACATTTTGCCTTCATAGGCGCTAATGAGTTGTGCAACGCTCTGGTCTGTGACCGAAGCATAGATATCTAATAAATTCGAAATTCCGGGCTTGTTTTCTCGGTCATAGCGAATTTCTGTTCCGGTATCAGTAACTGCAGATTTAATGCGTTTTGCGATGACCTTGGGGTTATCCAAAATATTAATCAGACCATTTGGCGATGGAGCTGATTTCGACATTTTGGATACGGGGTCTTGTAGATCATAGATCCTGGCCCCGGTGTCTGGGTAGAACCCCACGGGCACTACAAAGGTCTCACCATATCGATAGTTAAAACGTTGGGCTAACGTCCGAGTTAGTTCTATATGCTGACGTTGGTCATCGCCCACGGGGACGCCGTGCGGCTGGTATAGCAAAATATCAGCCGCCATCAGCATGGGATAAGTAAAGAGCCCTACCCCTGTTGCCTCAGCCCCTTCTCGAGCAGATTTGTCTTTGAACTGTGTCATACGAGCAGCTTCGCCCATGCCGGTGAGACACGTCAGGATCCAGGTCAACTGGGTATGTTCCGGAATATGTGATTGTACAAATAAGGTAGAACGCTCCGGGTTGATCCCGGCGGCGATGTACTGTGCTGCAGCGACCCGGGTGCGCTGCACCAAATCTTTAGGGTCCTGGGGTACCGTAATTGCGTGCAAGTCCGGGATAAAGTAGAACGCTTCAAAATCTTCTTGAACCTTAACCCAGTTGACTAGCGCCCCCAAATAATTGCCCAGATGCAGCGAATCTGCTGATGGCTGCATGCCTGAAAGCACTCGAGGATGTTGAGCCGCTGAAGTCAGGTGGGCGGTCTTGGAGAGATCAGTGGCCAGTATGTCGGCCGGTGTTGGTTGGCTGGTGGACACGAGGGGCCTTTCTAAAACTGATAGTCGACCACAAGTGGTGAGTGGTCTGAGAAACGCAGGTCGTACGAGGCTGCACGATCTACAACGGCTTTGGTGACATTTTCTGCAAGTTGTGGTGTAACCACCTGATAATCGATGCGCCAACCAGCATCGTTGTCGAAAGCCTTTCCACGATAAGACCACCAGGTATACGGCCCGGCCACTTCCCCGGCAATCCGACGACCCACATCAACCCAGTTGAGATGTTCGGGAGAAAAGAATTTATCAAAGTAGGCACGTTCCTCCGGTAAGAAGCCGGAGTTTTTGACATTGCCTTTCCAGTTTTTAATATCTAATTCTGTGTGGCCGACGTTGAGGTCACCGGTAATAATTGACTGATCCTGGCGTGCTTTCATTACCGGTAAATACTCGACCATGGCATCTAGGAACGCGTATTTGTCATCTTGCCGCGGGGTATCCACTTCGCCAGAATGAACATACACACTGGCCACACTCATTGTTGATCCATCGGGCGCTTCGAAATCTGCTTCCACCCAACGTCCCGAGTCGTTGGTGCCATCTGCCAGCCCGGTCCGCGTCTCAAGTGGTTTAAGACGCGAGGCTATCGCTACACCAGCACGACCTTTTTCTAGTGCCTCGTCACTGTGAATATGTATTTCGTCCCATTCATCACCAATAATGTCCGATAACAATTTGGTCAGAATGTCTTCTGGGGCACGGACTTCTTGCAGAGTAATAATGTCTATATTTCGGTCAGCAAACCAAGAGGCCATGCCTCGGCGATGCGCGGCACGAATTCCATTGACATTAACTGTCGCTACGCGAAGAGTGTTTTCAGCCTTTGAGTCAGCAGCGTTAGTGTGCATAATTCTTTCTAGTTGATGATTTCGCCAGAAATGGTGTTCTTACCGTTGTCCGAACCTGGTTTAGGTTTGTTATGGCGTTCCGGGTTGAGCATATCGCGGGCGTTCGATGCCGTCATCTCGATGGTGTCTAATGCACGGTTGATCAGTTCGAAATCAGCGTGCTCGGCACCTTTTGCCAGCTCCTCGGAAACGACTCGTTTTTGGACTTCAACGATTTTTAGTGAATGGTCCACTTTGGTATCACGCATTGGGTCCGAGGTGTCAACGACATTTGCGGCAGCAGTTGATGCAGCCAGATTCGAACCGAGGTTTTGCGCCGTCTTTTTCATGGCGCGCGCGCCACGCGTCACCATAACTAATGAGGCAGCAGAAAGGACCAGCCAACCACCAGCAACTGCCACGATCATCCAGCCGATGACGTCGTTCTGGTTGGCCGCAAAAATGACGGCAACTATGAAGGCGATGACAACCACGAGCAAAACGACATTTGAAAGTCGAAGACCGCGGCGATGAGTTGAAGATTCGATGGACTGCATATCTTCTAGTATCTCGTATTTACCTGTTGGGTTCCCAATTAGTCGTCGACATTATCCGTTACGCTAACACTAGAAGCCATCACCCGATCTCTAATGGGTCAAAGGATTGCCTAATGAAGGCTTTTGCAAGGCTAGGCCTGGGCAGCGTTCTGTTCCGCGATTTCCACCACGTTTGCTACCAATTCAACGCGTGTCATCGGCCCTACCCCGCCTGGATTTGGTGACATAGCCGAAGCAACCTCAGCTACGTCTTTGGCCACGTCCCCAACGATACGTGTTTTGCCTTCATCCGTTTCCTGGCGTGAAACGCCAACGTCAAGAACGACGACGTCTTCTTTAACCATTTTTTTGGTCACCATGCCGGGGTTCCCTGCAGCGGCCACAATAATATCGGCTTGACCGATCAATTCTTCCATATTCTTTGTTCCGGTATGCGCTGCAATCACAGTGGAATTGACGTCACGGCGGGTAAATAACAGCGTAGCGGGGCGACCGATAGTAATGCCGCGACCAATAACCAATACGGTTTTGCCCTCAGTCTGGATATCATAATGCCGCAACAGCTCAAGACATCCCTTTGGCGTACATGGCAGCGGCCAGGTCACTTCCCCTCCGGCGGAAGCTACGAGTCGGCCCAGGTTGAGTGGATGCAGCCCGTCAGCATCTTTTTGCGGATCAATGGCTTCCAATACCGTGTCGGTATCAATGTGATCCGGTAGTGGCAATTGCACAATGTAACCGGTGCATTCTGGGTTGTTATTGAGCTCATGGACAACGTCCATGACTTCCTGCTGCGTTGCCGATTCTGGCAGCTCACGATGTAGTGATTGGATGCCAATCTCTTCCATATCCCGAATCTTGGCACCTACATATGATTGCGACCCCGGATCGGTTCCGACTAACACCGTCCCTAGACCGGGCGTCGTCCCCTGTTCTTTGAGTTTTTTGACTCGTTTAGCAAGGTCTTCTTTCATATGGGCCGCTGTGGCGCGGCCATCAAGTTTCAGTGCAGTCATTTTGGTGAAACGTCCTTGTCTGGTTGATATCAACGAATATTAACCCTCGTCCGGGCCCATAAACTCAGTGTAATGATGAGCCGACATACTGTCACCGTTTGCATACCGAACAGTGACGAGCGAAAACGGGCCCGAGGCGCTTTCGCCTCGGACCCGTTTCCATCGTCAAATCCGCTATCTAACCGGTCGACTTACCAGCTGTCGAATCCATCATACAGCGGAAAATCTTCGGCGAGTCTGTCCGTCCGCGCCCGTAGTGCATCTACATCTGGATCGGGCTTCAACGCTTGAGCGATAATATCCGAAACCTCGGCAAACTCTTCGGAGCCGAAACCACGGGTCGCCAACGCTGGAGTACCAATACGCAGTCCCGAAGTAGTCATTGGTGGACGAGGATCCCACGGCACCGCGTTTCGGTTTACTGTAATACCAACCTGGTCGAGGATATTTTCACCCTGTTTACCGTCCAGTTCAGAGTTCCGTAGATCTACCAACACCAGGTGCACATCCGTACCGCCGGATAATACGGAGATACCCTGTTGGGCAACATCAGGGGCCATCAAACGCTCCGCTAAAATCTGAGCACCTTCTAAAGTACGCTCTTGGCGGCGTTTGAACACTTCGGTTCCAGCGATCTTGAAGGCAACAGCCTTACCAGCAATTGCGTGCATCAGCGGTCCGCCTTGTTGACCTGGGAATACCCGTGAGTTTAACTTCTTACCTAAAGATTCTTTGGCCAAAATGAAGCCGGAACGCGGTCCAGCCAGAGTCTTATGCACGGTCGAAGACACAACATCGGCATGGGGCACAGGATTCGGGTGCAAATCGGCTGCTACTAGACCCGCAAAGTGTGCCATATCAACCCACAGCTTGGCACCTACCTCTTGAGCGATGGAAGCAAACGCTTCAAAATCTAATTGTCGTGGATATGCAGACCAACCCGCAACGATCACGTCAGGACGTTCAGCCAGGGCCTGTTCACGGACCTTTTCCATGTCGATACGGAAAGTATCGCGCTCTACTTCATAGGCAACAATACGATGGCGGCGGCCCGAAAAATTCAGTGGCATACCGTGAGTTAAGTGACCACCGTGAGCCAATGACAGGCCCATTAGGGTGTCGCCGGGTTCCATTAGTGCTTCCATAACCGCCACATTGGCCTGTGCACCAGCATGCGGCTGCACATTGGCATACTCAGCACCAAAAAGTGCTTTTGCCCGCTCAATAGCCAAATTTTCAGCTATATCAACGTATTCACATCCACCATAGTAACGACGGCCAGGGTAACCTTCAGCGTACTTATTTGTCAGGACCGAGCCCTGTGTTTCCAAGATGGCTCGGGGCACAAAGTTTTCCGAGGCGATCATTTCTAGGCTACCTCGTTGACGGCCCAGCTCTAGTCCCAACACTTTGGCAATTTCTGGGTCAACTTCTGCCAACGGGGCATTATTGACATTCGATTGTTCAGACATCGCTCTCCTGGTCCAAATTCCTGCATCGACGGTACTCATCATATCGGTCCCAGCTACCCTCGGCGTGCACTTGTCATAAACAGCGCTGGTGTCATCAATGGCCAACTACGCTGAATTACATGACAAGTCTTGGAGGCCCGAAAACGGCGAAGCATTACCCAATTATTATCATTGGGGCCGGCCAAGCCGGGCTGTCGGCGGCAGGCACACTGCACCGACGCGGCCTGGTTGCCGGACGCGATTTTGCGGTTCTGGACGGAAATGCCGGGCCCGGCGGAGCCTGGCGTCATCGCTGGCAAGCTCTCACACTAGGCCGGGCACACGGTATCCACGACCTACCAGATTTTCCATTAGAAAACCCCGATACTTGGCGTCCTGCCTCAGAGGTCGTCACGGAATATTACGGTGCCTACGAACAGCATCTGGATCTAGGGGTGATTCGACCAGCCAAAGTCAAAACCGTGACCACCTACCAGGACCAATCATATTATTTAACGACAGAGTCAGAAGAGTTTACAGCCGCTGCCATAATCAATGCCACCGGTACCTGGGAGTCACCCTATGTGCCCTATTACCCCGGCTTAGAACATTTCAAGGGCACACAGTGGCACACCAAAACATTCCGCGATGTCAAAGACTTCGCTGACCAGCGCGTCCTGGTAGTCGGTGGCGGCGCTTCTGCCACCCAGTTTCTCATCATGCTGCAACAGGTCACACCACATGCGATCTGGGTGTCCCGATCATTTCCCCGCTGGAACCCACAACTGTTCGGCCCAACTTGGGGACGCCAAGTTGAACAGCGCGTCACCGCTCAAGTCACGGCGGGCTATGCACCACGATCCGTGGTCTCAAACACTGGTCTTGCCCTAGATCAGAACAACCTGAACCATATCAATGCCGGTACCTTAGTATTCCGTGGCTTCATCGAAGCATTCAAGCAACACGAAGTAGTGCTGAACGGGCCCGGGCCTGACGGCTCCACCATCAGCTCCCAAGGTACTGCCATTGACGAACTACTGCGCAACGCAGATTCTGCGGTTGCCGATATGTACCGAAACACCGAAGCGCTACCCGGCTATGGGACCAACGTTAACGAGCAGTGGGTGACGCCCATTGACTCCATCCTGTGGGCTACGGGATTCCGTCACAGTTTAAATCATCTGGCTCCGCTGGGTTTGCGCAGCGAACACGGTGGTATCAAGGTCGCTCAAGATGGCGTCTCAATACCCGAGGAACCTGGAGTATTCTTGGTCGGCTATGGAGCCTCCGCCTCAACCATTGGTGCAACCCGGGCAGGTCGTCGCGCTGCAATTGCAGCTATCCACTACACACAATAATTTCGTAGAAGCGGTATAGGACACACTCCCCCGGAACGGTACACAACCGCCCTAGTTTTGAATTACTCATAAAAGTGGCATAATGAAGGGTGGATCGAAAAAGGAGGTTTAGGTGACCACCACTGGCCAGAACCACAATTGGCCGTCGCGTATCCGGGCAACCGGTTTACGGTCCACCCGTCAACGCGTGGCAGCGTTGGAAGCACTTGGACGCCTTCCACATGCCACAGCAGACGAACTGTTAAACCAAGTTCGCCTCACCTTACCTGCGATCACTATCCAATCGATCTACACAGTGGTCCAGTCGCTGGTGGATGTCGGACTGGTCAGGAAACTTGAGTTTGGCCCCACTGCGGCCCGCTACGAGATTCAGCGATCTGACAACCATCATCATGTGCACTGCCGAAGCTGCGGACGCATCGAAGATGTGCCCTGCCAGCACGGTAGCGCACCGTGTATGACACCAGCTCAGACACACGGCATGGTTATCGACGTCGCAGACGTCGTCTACCACGGAGTTTGCACCCAATGTTTAGACAGTATTGGCCAAACAACACCCTCCGATACACCGGTGTACACCTAAACTGTAGATGTTTGCCCACAAATTCACCTTCACTATGTCTTAAAGGAGACTAAGTTATGGCTGAAAAAGCAACGCCGCACGCTACCGGTTCAACCACACAAGCCGGTATCCCAGCAGTTAGCGACCGCAACTCGCTGACCGTTGGCCCAGACGGCCCGATCGTCCTGCACGATCACCACCTGGTTGAAACCCTGGCACACTTCAACCGTATGAACGTCCCCGAACGTCGTCCACACGCCAAGGGTGCCGGCGCTTTCGGTACCTTTACCGTGACCGAAGACGTTTCCAAATACACCAAAGCTGCAATGTTCCAGCCCGGTGTGAAAACCGAAATGCTGGCACGCTTTTCAACCGTTGCAGGCGAACTGGGCTCCCCAGATACCTGGCGCGACGTGCGTGGTTTCGCTCTGAAGTTCTATACTTCAGAGGGTAACTTTGACCTGGTTGGAAACAACACCCCAATCTTTTTCGTACGCGATCCAATGAAGTTTCCGCACTTCATCCGGTCCCAGAAGCGCCTGCCAGAAAATGGTCTGCGAGACAACACCATGCAGTGGGACTTCTGGTCACAGAACCCAGAAACAGCCCACCAAGTCACCTACTTGATGGGCCCACGCGGTATTCCAAAAACCTGGCGCAACATGAACGGCTACGGATCACACACTTACATGTGGGTCAACGACGAAGGTGAACGCTTCTGGGTACGTTTCCACTTCCTGACAAACCAGGGACTGGAAAACCTCTCGAATGAAGAGGCCGAAAGAATGGCTGGTGTCGACGCTGAACATCACCGCCGCGATCTCTACGAAGCGATTGCACGTGGCGATAACCCATCTTGGGAACTCTACGTTCAGGTCGTTCCATACGAAGATGCCAAGACCTACCGTCACAATATCTTCGACTTGACCAAGACCATTCCACTGGAAGATTACCCACGCATCAAGGTGGGCACCATGGAACTCAACCGCAATCCAGAGAACTTCTTTGCCGAAATTGAACAGGCTGCGTTTTCTCCTGGAAACATGGTTCCAGGTATCGGCATGTCTCCGGACAAGATGCTATTGGGCCGCAACTTCGCCTACGCGGATGCGCAACGCTACCGCATCGGCACCAACTTCCAGCAGCTGCCAGTCAACCGTCCTATCAACGAAGTTCACACTTACAACTTCGAAGGCAACATGTGGTTCGAGCACACCGGTGCCCGCCGCCCATATGTACCAAACTCCTTTGGTGACTCTTGGTCGGACGAAGAAGGCCCTGTAGATGTATCTTGGGAGTCCGATGGTGAACTGGTCCGTTCGGCCTACACCCTTCGTGAAGATGATAGCGACTTCATCCAGCCTAACATTCTGATCAACAAGGTCTTCAGCCAAGAAGAGCGCGATGGCCTGGTTGAAACTGTTGCCGGTGGGCTGGAAACCGTCATCGAACCTGTACTGTCTAACGCCATCCAGTACTGGAAGAACATTGATGAAACTATCGGTCAACGTATCGAAGAAAAAGTGCGGAAAGGTGGCCTGGCTGGCGACCAAACCCCGGGTGGCGACCCGCTAGATAACGAGCGCTAACTTGAGCAATATCTCCGGTTAGTTTCGAAAATTCCGGTTCCCTCTGTACGAGGGAGCCGGAATTTTTCTTTCATTCACCGGTTTTCGCGCTAATATGGCCACCATTGTCTAATGGATAGGAATAGTGCTCTATGGTCACCGGTAAAAATAGCCTCATCGTCACATTATCTTGTGAAAACCAGCCTGGCATAGTCCATGCGATCACTGGGGCTCTACTAGAGGTGAATGCTGACATTTCGGAATCTCAGCAGTTCGATTCACCCAATAGCGGTGTGTTTTTTATGCGTGTCCAGTTCGCCACGGACTGTACGGTCGAACAAACCCAACGGGCTATCGCCAGTGTGGTGGAAACGTTCAATATGGATGCCAATGTTTATGATGCCGCTGAGAAAACGCGCACGTTGATCATGGTGTCTAAAGACGGCCGGACCATGAATGAACTACTATTTCAGCAGCACTCTGGAACCCTGCCGGTAGAAGTCCCCGTTATCGTTTCCAACCATTTGGATTTACAACCTATGGCATATTTCTATGACGTACCGTTTGTACATATCCCAATGATCAAATACAACGATGGCACCACGAATAAGGCTGAAGCCGAAAAACGGTTGATCGAATTGGTAGACGAATTCGACATCGAGCTGGTTGTTTTGGCCCGCTATATGCAGATTCTCTCGAATGAGCTCATCCAAAAACTCGATGGCAAAGCAATCAATATCCACCACTCCTTCTTGCCATCGTTTAAAGGCGCACGACCTTACCACCAGGCACATGACCGTGGAGTAAAACTGATTGGCGCCACCGCCCACTACGTGACCGCAGACCTTGACGAAGGCCCCATTATTGAACAGCGTGTCCAGCGGGTCAATCATGCGCTGACTGCACAGGATTTTGTTCAGCGTGGCCGATCTGTAGAAGGCGCAACACTGGTGCAGGCGGTGCAATGGCATACCGAACACCGTGTGCTCATGGACGGCGACCGCACCGCTCTTTTCGAATCGCCTTTGGGCGCTACTCGCCAAGCCAGCC
>Ga0079226_10001107_pt1 | contig 20459 bp, 21 predicted proteins | sample Poulit2014_FD_76345 | JGI IMG/M metagenome (GOLD analysis project Ga0079226, IMG submission 76345) | Agricultural soil microbial communities from Georgia to study Nitrogen management - Poultry litter 2014 | ecosystem: Environmental > Terrestrial > Soil > Agricultural land | place: USA: Georgia... | reverse complement strand
TATTTTAATCCCCCATCGAAATAATTCCTTTAGCTCTGTTTGCCGACTCACTAATTTTATAACAGCGGACTTTCATCGTCCGTAGATTTATGGTTGAAATCTTCTGGATATGGATCTGTTTCTAAACGACGTTTTTGGATTACATACATCTCGGCTAATTGCGTCCATTCCTTTCCTTTCCCAATTCTATATTCCTGATCTGCTTTTTGAATCATCTCGTTTTCAAAGCGAGCTACGATTCTTGCTTCATCCGCTAATACAACTTTAAATGTCATCTTTGGTACCTTTCCTGTCTAAATTCTTTCTTTAATGATAGCATTAAAGCTATCAAAAGTAAACCCTTTCCTTTACAACCTTTTTATTGTATTCTTTTAATAAATCAAACATGATAACATTTACTGAATCAAGCCGTAGTTTTATAAAGCACATCCTCTCTTTTCCTTCTTTCGTCGCTTTTTTGGTCCATGGACATCATACATCTAAAGGAGCGCACTTATTATGTCTCAACAAAGTTCTTTTGATTTTCAAGAAGACCATCAATTTCTTCACGTTATTCATGACGGTAAAGGAGCAGATATGTCCTTAGAAGAACTGTTCGATTAAGATACATATCATACCTTCAAAGCTGCTACTTTTGTATCCTCTCCAAAGTTCTTTTTTGACCAGGCTAAACATTTTCAATCTATCACTTTCATTTTAGGGACTAGAACAAAACGGGGGGGCAAATTTTAATTTTCCTTATCGTGTAAGAAAGCTCAGAGTTTTCTAAATCCAAAACCCTGAAGATATGTCTTTCTTATAGTATTTATTTTGACACGTTTTATTAGTCGATTTTATTTAAAATTTTAAGAAGATGATTCAAATAGATATACAGCTATGCAAGTTCTGATAAGGCGATTTATGTAAACGAAAGTCTCGATTATTAATAATTGAGACTTTTAAAATACTGCAATTTTAAGATAATGAAAACTTATGTGAAATGAAGTAGTGTCTATGTTTTTTAACGATACTAATAGAAGTTGTTTAAAACGCTTGATATTTTTTTGTTTCCTACTCATTATTGCAATTTAAGAAAATAAAATAAATCATTTTCTATTTAATCTTAGAAATTAGTTTTTAATAAATAAGTCTCTGTAAATAGAAGTAATATCGCTAAAGAGGAAGAAAACCAAATCTCTTTGCTTAGTTTACTTCTAGCAGATGTTTGGCATTACTAGACTGATAAAATAAACAAAAAACCTCTAAATTCGTTCGATAAATTATGAACTTGAAAAGAAGAAGCATTGTTAAAATTCATAATACGCGACTTAACAATTAATTTTAATAACCAAGTATTTAAGAGTATCAAAACTGACCCTAGAATATTACTTTTAGTTAAGCTAGTTAAAAAAAGATTATCTGTTTATTTTTTATTTTTAAAATCATAAAATAAGATAGACAAATAGAAAGCCTCATATTAACTTTGCTGCAGTGGGTGAAGGAGTATCTATAACCATAACATGTATTAAATTGTAAAAAGGAGCTACCAAAACGATATTAAATTTTTCTTAAGAAAGGCTCACACAAAATATATGAAATTGAAGTAAACAATAAACACCTTATAAGTAATTTATTCAGGGAATTGAATATTAAATCTTTTCCCCAACTCTCTTAGTTCATTATAATCTGTTTCTGAAAGTTTTATTCCATTAGCTTCTCTTTGTCTTGACTCTGCATGTTTTCTTTCTCCTGGATAACGAACAGTTACGTCATTTTTTATCGGTGGGTTTAACTTAATCAATTGTAATAAATATTCAAGTTGACCATCGTAATCTGAATTATTTTTGTATTTATTTACGTCAATTAAAAAAATAAAATGACCTACATTAGCTTTTTTAGATAGTTTCTCATTATATATATTCTTAACATCAGGACTGATGGATGCCCCTGTTAAAACTCCAGCTAATATTTCCACTGCAAGAGCTAAAGCGTAACCCTTAGCTTCTGCCATAGGATACATGCTACCCTTTAAAGCTTCAGAGGGGTTATTGGTCATATTTCCTTTTTCATCCAGTGCCCAACCATCAGGTATAGATTCATTTCGATTTTTAGCGAGCATAATTTTCCCCCGTGCTACTACGCTAGTTGACATGTCAATAATTACTGGAGGTCTATCTTGTACTGGAAACCCAAAAGCAACAGGGTTTGTACCAAAAATCTTCTTGCTTCCTCCCCAGGGAGCTAAACCAGGAGGAGAATTAGTACAAATAAAAGCTATTATATTTTCTTGACTAGCTAATTGACAAAAATATGATGCTGTTCCAAAATGATTACTTGAATGTATTGCAACTGATGAGATTCCATTTTCTTTAGCAATCTTTATACCTTTTTTTAGACTATAATATGTAACCACATGACCTAACCCATTATCTCCATTAACAAGCAAAGAAGCTGGGGAAATTTTTTTTATATCTATCTTTGGTCGAGACTTAATTCTTTTATCCATCAAACGCTTAGTATATACGGGTAGACGAGAAATGCCGTGGCTGTCTGTTCCTTCAAGGTTAGCTTGTATTAAACCTTTAGAAACAATTTTAGCATCTTTTTCAGAAACTCCTGATTTTTGCAGAACTTGATTAGCAAAATTACAAAGATTCTTAGGATTAATAATTAACAATATTTTCACCTCATTTTTTAACTCTGACGATTTAATATTTCACGCTCAACACTTGAAAGATGTTTTTCCATTAATTTTTTAGCTAATGGAATATCCTTCTCTTTAATAGCATTAAGTATTTGTGCATGTTCTTCTACAGACTTTTTGGCTCTGTTAGGAATCTTCATAGATTGTGTTCGAGATTGAGCAAGCAAATCAATTAGATGGTACATAATCCTTTTTACTACCTCGTTTTTAGTCATATCAGCTATATACAAATGGAATTTTGAATCATACTCAGCTAATTCTATGGAATCCTTCTCCTCTATTATGATTTTTTCTGCATTCTGTACTATTTGCTGGAGTTCAGTAACGTTCTTTTCTGTACTATTCTTTATAGCCCACTCTACATTGGATTTTTCTAACACATAACGAACAGCAAATAAGTCGATGATTTGGTTGTTACTTAAAAAAAAAGCTTTAGTCATTTTTTTTATTTGTTCTCTTTCAGAAGCAATATATACGCCTTTCCCGTGTTCCGTTTTGAGATATCCGTACGCTTCAAGTATCTTATAAGCTTCTCGGATAGTATTGCGACTTACCTCAAGAGCATTGCCCATCTCTCTTTCACTGGGAATCCGCTCATTTTCTTTATATTCTCCCTTCAAAATTTGTTCCTTAATGTAATCAGCTACTTTTTCAGAAATACCTATATTATCTTTAAGTATGGGTTTCATTTTTTCTCCTATATTTTTTATATTTTATACTGTACATTGTGATTCCTTACCATGTAATACTTTAATCACTTCTTCAGAAATAATTTTAGATACCCTATTCTGAGATTCATCAGTTAATCCGGCGATATGTGGAGTAAATTTAATCTTATTAGATAGCAATAAAATTGATGATTGTTGAATAGGTTCCGAGCTAAAAACGTCTAGATAAGCGCCGGATAATTTATTACTTTCTAAAGAATAATACAAATCTTTTTCATTTACAAGTTCCCCTCTAGATGTATTGATTAAATAAGAATTACTTTTCATGTATTTTAAAGTTTCTTTATTGATGATATTTCTTGTTTGAGTTGTTAAAGGTAAATGTAAGGAGACAAAGTCAGATGATGCAAGGAGTTCTTTTAATTCTTCCATTTTTTCCACTTTTGTTTCCGAAAATATATTCTCGTAAGGAGCTATAAAAGGGTCATACCCTATAACTTTCATACCAAATGCTTTTGCTCTTTTCGCAACACGATGAGCTATATCACCTAAACCTATTAGCCCTATTGTTTTTTTGTCAAGTTCACTACCTGTATACTCTTTTCGGAGCCAATTCCCTTCTCTAACTGATAAATTTGCCTGAAAAACCATGCGGGATGCTTCTAACAATGTTGCTATTACATATTCGGCTACTGATGTAGAATTAGCATTTTTAGCGATTACTAATTTTACGTCTTTTTTATGCATAAAATTAACATCTATATTGTCCATACCAACACCGAGTCTACCAATTACTTTTAATTTTTTACCTTTATCAAGCAATTCTTTATCTACAATAGTCTTATTTCTAACGATGAGTGCGTCGTATTCATGAATTATAGATAATAAATTATTCCGTTCTTCACTTAAACTTTTCATATAATTTACATTAAAATTAGCATCAGTTAAATTTTTGATCCCTTTTTCCCACATTAGTTCTGTTATAAGTATATTCATTAACTACACCTTCTTCTGAGATAAATTACTATGCTGCATTTATAAATGTTCTTATATTTTTTAATTACTATTAATATAAATTCGCTTATTTGTCCTTTTTATACATGCATAACAATCAACATTTCTAAATTTCAAACACAAACTATCTTTGTTAGCTTTAAGAAGCAGAAAACTAAATACTTGTTTAAAGAAATATAAACTGATCAGCACATTATAACGCTACAAAGTGATGATCAGTTTTGATAAATTAAGCACTCCTATATAATTTTGTCATTACAAATTCTTTATGTCCTAAAGATTCTGCTGATGTTAATCGGCCGTTTATAGTACGAATCATATATTCAATCAAGTCTTCGCCGGCTTTTTGTAATGATATATCACGTGATAATAATCCCTGAACATCTACATCAATATGTTCCTGCATAGTCGTTGCAGTTTCGGGGTTTGCTGTAACTTTAACAACAGGCTCGATAGGATTCCCTATGATATTACCCTGCCCTGTAGGAAAAAGATGCAATACAGCGCCGCCAGCTGCCATTAATGTTATACACTCTGCTGCTGCAGAAGAAGTATCCATAAAATATAATCCTCTTCCATTGTCCGGAGTTTCTGCGGGATCTAGTACACCCACAATTTCTTTAGTACCTGTTTTTTCTATATTTCCTAATGCTTTTTCTTCGATGGTGGATAGTCCGCCGGCAATATTACCTTGGGTTGGCTGGGACCCTAATAAATCTACACCTTTTTCTTCTATTTCATTAATATAATTGTTGTAAATATTCATAAACTTCTCTTTTAATTCTGGAGTAGCCATTCGGTCGGCAATTAAATTCTCTCCTCCAGTTAGTTCAGATGTTTCACCAAAATACACAGTAGCGCCAGCATCAAGAAAATGATCTACTGCTTGCGAAACTGTTGGACACGAACCAAGACCTGTTGTTGTATCTGATTCTCCGCATTTAATACTTACAACAAGGTCTGAAAGCTCAACTGGCTCTCTCTGTATTTCGGAAGCCCATTGCACATATTCTTTTGCTTTCCACGAAGCTTTATTTATTATCTCTAAATCGCCATGCTTTTCTATAGAAAAATAAGTAACTGGTTTTCCTGTTTCTGCTATTCCATCTGCTATTTTTTTTGACCAATTGTTTTCAATTCCTATAACAACAACTGCAGCTACATTAGGATTTGATCCAGTGCCTATCATTGTTCTGAAGTGAAGGTCTAAATCTGGTCCGTACTGCAAGCGTCCGTATGAATGAGGGAGAGCAAGAGTTCCTTGTACTTGATTAGCTACTGATTCGCATGCTGCGTTTGAAATGTCGTCCACTGGTAAAATAACAACGTGATTTCTAATTCCTACGGTTCCATTCTCTCTACGATAACCTAATAATTGATTTTGCATAATTACCACCTCGCTGTTTTTATATTATGTGTATGAACATAATCACCTTTTTCCCACTTTGTAGTGGTTAAGCCAACTTGAACACCATATTCAATTACAGATTGATTGGAATCTAAATCTACAAGAGATATTTTATGTCCTAATGGGATATAGTCGTTAGCAACAAGATTCACTTGAGCATCGTTTTTCATATTTATTCCTACTACTTTTTCACCTCCTTCTATAGGAGTAGTTGCTACTCCCACATAATCATCTGTTTCGTGAATAAGAAACTTATGCTGTTGGTTAGTCATCATTATACCTCCTTTTTTGGATGGGTCACCCAACCATTTAATTAACTTAATTAAACTACTTTTTCACCTCCCTGTCAAGATTTTATAAAATACCAAATAATATTCTTTAATAAATTAGTTCTATTCTCTCTTCATTATTTGATATTTATTCATATAAATAAACCTTCTGGCAAAGGAACAGAAAATACTATTCAAAATAAAAGAAAAAAAGTAATGCTTACTATAATAGATGACAAAATTGAATGTGTTATTTTTGTTGTATTGTTTTTATTTGTAAAATCTTTTTGTAAGTACCATGAAACAAATCCCATGTAGATTAAACTTGATGTTAAAAATCCAAATATAACCATTAGTATAAAGTAACCGATCATGCTCACACTCATCATCAATGTGTTTTTAATTCCTTTATTTTCCGTTGTATGGTTACTTTTTGGTTTTAAAAAGCTGATAATTAAATACATTAAACTGAATATTAAGAGAATTACACCAATAGTACGAGGAAAAATATAACTAATTTTAGTAAGTCCTTTTGTTTCCCATAAAATAATTACTGATACTAATGTTAATATCAATGAAGTTAATATATCTTTATTTATTTTACTCATGTTCAACATTCCCCATTCTATTTTTAAAAAATAATTTTCCTATAAAAGGGAATATAATGGCTAAAACGAATAGTATCATCAAAGCAACAGATATTGGTCTTGATAAGAATAACATAAATATATTTCCACTTGAGCTTCCCATAATCATTGCTTGTGTGAGACCTTCTTCTGCTATAGGACCTAAAATGAGACCTAGGACAATAGGAGCCGGATGGATATCCACCTTTTTAAGTATATAACCTAATAAACCAAACACTATTAAAAACGCTACGTCTATAATGTTATTTCTAATGGCATAGGACCCAACAATAGTTAAAAACATAATTGCAGGAGCCAAGTAATGTACAGGTATAGCCAGGATTTTTCCTATGTATCTTGCTCCAACCACCCCTAGTATAAGCATAATTATATTAGCTATTAAAAATGAAATTAAAAAAGTATAAACTAACCCAGATTGTGTTTCCATTAAGTCTGGTCCAGGAGTTATTCCTTGCATCATTAACGCCCCTAAAATTATTGCAGCTGGGGGAGATCCAGGTATTCCGAGAGATAATAAGGGAACTAAAGAACCTCCTACCTCTGCATTATTGGCAGTCTCAGCCGCCATAACCCCCTCTATTTTCCCTTTACCGAATTCATTTTTTTCCTTGGATAACTTTACTGCAGCGTCATAGGAAAGCAAAGAAGCTACATTACCACCAGCACCTGGTATAATACCTGCTATGATACCTATAATCGAAGATCTAAGCATGAAAAAAGGTTTTTTAATAATGTAAAGTAATAGAGAATTAATTATTCCTCTCTCTTTTATTAGAGTTTTTTGAGAAGAAGATTCATTATTTACCATCGCGATAATCTCTGGTATACAAAAGAAAGCAATTAAAATACTAGTTAATTCTAAACCAGCCTGTAAATCTGAAAAACCAAATGTAAATCTTGATTCGCCTCCAACAGGAGAGATACCTATAGTTCCTAGTAACAAGCCAATACAGCCGCCTATAACACCCTTTATTAAAGAACCTTCAGATAACGTAGCTATCATTGCCAAACCAACTAAAGAAACCCAAAAATATTCAGGAGGGCCAAACTTCAAAGCCCAATTTGCTAATAAGGGGGTGAAAAATAACAGAGCTAAGCCACCTAAAATTCCTCCAACTCCCGAACTTAGCGAAGCTGCTACAAGAGCATGAACAGCCTTCCCTTTTTGCGCTAAGGGGTACCCGTCGAAAGTTGTAGCGATTGCTGATGGGGTGCCAGGGGTGTTGATTAATATAGCGGCTATGCACCCCCCAAATATCCCCCCAATGTACAATCCTCCCATAGTGATTAAAGAAGTATCTGCTTCCATATTGAAGGTGAAAGGCAATAATAGTGCCAGTGCCATAGTTGCAGATAAACCAGGCAAAGCTCCTATTATAATTCCAGATAAAACCCCTAGACATAAAAGTAACATGTTAGTAGGCTCTAAGATTGAATTAACTATTTCTGGAAGAACTTCTATCATAAATTTATGCTCCTTACGAAATATTATTATATCATCTTTCTAATCCTCTACTTCTTCAATAATTTCGCTATATTCTTCAGTCATTTCTTCTATATATTCTTGTGACTCATCATGCCCCATTCTTAAAGGCTCAAATCCTTCTTCATACATTTTTTCTTCCACCCCATCTTCATCTAAAATATCTAAAAATGAAGATTCCAATTTGTCTATTATTTTTTCATCAGTTTCAGGCGGAACTGCTACCCCTCTATCAATACCCGCTGTCATATCAAAACCTTCTTCTTTAAAGGTTGGAATATCAGGTAAAGGTTCAAAAGTCTTTTCAGATCCTATTGCTAAAATTTTCATTTCGTCTTCTTGCTCCATTAAATCATCGGAATTACCAAGTAAAACATCTGTATTCCCTCCTAAAAAAGCTTGAAGCGAAGGAGCTGCCCCATCAAAAGGAACATATTCCATTTCAATATCAGCTAATTTTTGCAATTGCAAAAAAGCAATATGATGTCCTGTATATGTCCCGGAACCTGCTATTGTTATAGACCCCGGAGAGTCTTTAGCTTCATCTACCAACTCATCCAAAGAATCTATATCACTATCTTTATCAACAGCAATTCCAATAGGAGTTGCTTGAAAAATAGCAACAGGGTTAATATCTTCAGTCTCATATCCAGTGTCTTCATTTCCTAAAGGTTGTAAGATAATATGTGGAATGTTAATACCCGAAAAAAAGTAACCATCAGGTTTTTTATCAGCTAACTCGCTCCATCCCACACTGCCTCCCCCCCCTGGCTTATACTCAATATTAACATTCTGGCCTAAAGATTCTTTTAAATAAGGTTCTTGTCTTCTAGCCTCTACATCAGACTGACCACCAGGATCGAATGGCAAACTGTAAGTGACTGCTTTTGTAGGATAATCTTCTGCATTTTCGTCATTATCACTGCAAGCCCCAATGATAAATAGACAAAATATTAAAAAAATAAATGATATAATTTTTTTCATTTTCGTCTTCCTTTCTTTAATTTTTAGAAAGCGCTTTCAAAAGAAACCCAATGACCCAACCACTATGAAATATAATAGATTATGTTCAAATATTTGTCAATAGTTATGTGATTTGAGTTTACCTTTTTTACATTCCTCCCATGCCATAAAAAAGAGAAAAACGATTTCAGGCTTAAAACAGCTAATGAAGGATAAGATATTTGATTAGGGACAGCACAAAACAGAGCTTTCGATTGGACGTAAATTTCAAGTCAGTCTCCGCTCGCTTCCGTGGGCAACGCCTCAACTAATGTGAGACGTTTTATGCAAAACGTCTCACATGGATTTTCGGCTGTTGCTTTTCCTACAGGAGTCTCGCGGAGGCTGCTTGAATAGAGAGACCACGAATAAACTCGGTTTCTTTCTATTCAATTAGGTCGTTCAAAGCTGGAATACAAGCTGCCTACCACGCCTTTTCTCTAGGTATTTGAAATGAGAAATACCATGAGAATCTCTGTTTAAAATAGCTTTCATTCCAGCTAAAAAACGATATAGATACATTTTTATCTTCTCTTTCGCTTTAATTGCGCGTGCTTGGTAAAGAACAGCGGCGAAAAAGACATTACCTTTTTCAATTTTCATTGACATGAACGTAATCATAGCCGCAACGAAAAATAACATAAGGTTCATTTTCTTTAAAGAACGAACGCGCATGTCTTCCAATCCAAATTCACTTTTTTGGACACGAAACATCTCTTCAATTCGCCATCTGGTAATATACGCTTTCAAAATGGAAAGCACTTCTTCTTTTTTCTTGACCTCTTTGGTTGTTAACAGAACCATGGGATCTTTTCCATAGCCGTATACCACAACCATGGTGAGTTTTTGACCTTTTAAAGAGGGGAGTTCCACTTGGATATGAGATACTTTTAAGTGATAAGTTGTTCCTTTGATTTCCGTGCGAAATGCGATTTTTCCTTTCCGTCTCAAAGCTAAAGCACGAACGTTTAAGGGCTTGTTTTGATATAATATGTTCCGGTTCTTTTTTAAACGAATGACAAAATGATCTCTTTGATGCAGTATATGTTTCATCATTTGGACGTTGTCATATTCACGGTCCATAACAAAAGTCGCCTGCTTCTCTTCCAGGATTTGTTGAATTTCTCGAAGCCCTTTATAGGTTTCTTCGTTCGAACTTATAAATCCGTCTTCTTCGGATGAATATAGATGAGAATACATAGGGATAGGGTGCTTTTTATTTTTCGTGACGCCTATCATATTGGTCGTCCAGTAGCCTTTTTCGATTTGTCCAGTGGATCCATCCCTCACTTTTCCAAGCGCTTCGGTTTTATAGGAATATGGCTTAACGACCTCGGAATTGTCGACAATGACCAGATTGTCCTGTTTCTCAAATTGTGGCCGAATGATATTTTTGTAATTCTCCATGAATAATGGCTCCTCATCAAAGGTTTCGAGTTTCGAAGCCAAGCGTTTGATGGTTTGAATCGTGTCTATTGGTTCTTCAAGAGAGCGGGCAATATCCGATAGTCGCACAGAATTGCTTTTGGCCAGGCCATAGTTCATATCTAAAAAGAATTTCTGATGGGGCTTTTGCATTCCTGCACTCAGTTTGGTGGAAAAATGTAAAATCGATCGTTTAGCCGTATAAATTTCCTGGCTGAATGTGTTATAATGCGTCATAGAAAAAGTCTCCTTTAAATTTTGTTTTGGTCGATGAAATTTGCGGTGAAACGTGCGGGGGCTTTTTCTTTTATTTTACCATAATTGATACTTAAATAATCAAAATAGTACGAAAACAGGTATCGAAAAACACATTTCAACCATGTGTTTTTCGATGCCTATTATTACTCTGGAGTCAAGCATTATTTTCAGGTGAACTCAAATTATGTGAACAATTTTTAGCATCGTTACTTTTGCAGCTACTTTTAAAAACATAATTTTATAACCTCTGATGCGACAGCGCGTATCAGCTTTTTTATATTATTTTTTAGTCATATGATTGTAAATTTATGTGGATTTATATGTTATAATAAACTTACAAAAACGGATGGTGGAGGTTTTCTTATGTTTCTCCGGAAAATGAAAAATAAAAAAACAGGACGCATATATTTATCTATTGTTCATAGTTATCGGGATAAAGAAACGAAAAAAACCTCGTTCTAAAACCATCCAATCGCTCGGGTATGTCGATAAACTGGAAAAGGAATTTGATGATCCGATGATCCCACCGCTCATTTTGAAGCAGAGATACAAGAAATGAAACAAAACGAACAAGAGAAGCAGGCTGCTCTTGCTTTGCCTATCAATCAGCATGCCAGGATTCAACAAGGAGAAACCAACCGGAAGAACCTGGGGTATGCGGCGTTAAGCAAGATTTACCATGAACTTGGCATTCATACCTTTTTAAAAATTCGGCAGCGCCATATAAAAAGTGATTATGACGCCAACAATATTATGAAACTTTTAATTTACGGTCGATTACTTTACCCTTCTTCTAAAAAATATACGCATGAAATCAAAGATCGTTTTTTTGAGCGAACCGATTTTTCCTTGGATGACGTTTATCGATGCTTCTCTTTCTTGAGCCAATACAAGGATGATTTACAGCATTGGATTCATCACCGTATCCAAGAACAATACGAACGTAATACCAGCTCAGTCTATTATGACGTGACTAATTATTATTTTGAAATTGACGAACAGGATGACATACGTCGAAAAGGAATTTCCAAAGAGCACCGACCGGATCCCGTCATTCAGATGGGGCTATTTATGGATACAGATGGCATCCCAATCACTTATGGTCTGCATCTTGGCAATATGTTGGATAAACAGGGGCAGTACCAGCGAAGCTGTTATCAGGGGCAAAGTAGACACGGACTACAATGGAAATCGGTCCATGACTTCGTTATATTTATTTTGAGCTTCCGGTAGTGCCAACTTCGAATAAACTTCAAGTGATTTTCGACTATCGTGTCCCTTATTGCCCGTGTTATTTTAGATGCGTAGGCTATTCGAATGAAGTGAATTATGTAAAGTATAAGAAGACGTTTTCTAAATTATTCATAAATTCCCCAGCTCATAGTTCTTTTATTGCCTTACTGATTTATGAATAATTTTAGAAGAAACGTTTTAGTTAAAATACGGAAAATTATAACGTTCATTATGAGTAATCCATGAAGGTCTCATTTTATACTTAGAATGTATTTCTTCATGCGCATACCCTAATGGTAATAAACCAAGTGGCTTCACATAATTTGGCAGGTATAAGAGTTGTTTTATTTCGCTCTCTATAATTCCCCCTACCCAACAAGTTCCTAAGTTATTTTCTGTTGCTGTTAAAACCATGTTTTGCACAGCATTTGCTGTATCTATAGAACTCCATTTTTCGCTTAACATTCCGTATCTAGAAGCAGTTCTTTTATAATTTGTACAGATGACAATAATGACAGGTGCATTTAATAGCCAAGACTGATTTTTAGAGTTTTTTGAATAAAAACCACTAAAAGTAGATTTAATCAATTCTTTCTTTTTTTGATAACCTTGAACAATTACAAATTCCCAAGGTTGCATATTTCCACTAGAAGGCGCATATGTCCCTGCCTTTATGATATTGTAAATCATCTCTTTTGATACAGATTTTTCTGAAAAGCTACGGACGCTCGTTCTTTTATAAATTGATTCTATCTGTTTTATCATATCCATGCATCCTTATGAATAATTTCATTTTGACGTAAATATGGCGTTTTTTTTTGAATATTATTATTATATCCGCCAGCAATAATGGCTATTGGGCTAACATACCAAGGAAGTTTTAAGTTATGATGTAAAACTTGCTCATCGAATTCCCTAATCACAGCAGTTCCGATGTTTAATTCTGTTGCTGCTAATCGTAAATTTTGTAATGCTCCTTCTGACTCCCTTACGGCTACCTTTATTCCAATATTCCCTACACGAGTTATCGCTCTTCTTTTTTCAATTAATGTAACTGCCAGGAATGGCACGTCTTTAATCCAACTTTGATTATTTTTTTCTCGTATCATATAAGGACTTAATGTGCTTTCTACAACTTTATCACGTATAGCTCTTTGTTCTATCGTAAGTAATTCTCTGGAGAAATTTCCCATTGAACTGTGTCCGTAGGAATAAGCTGAATAAAGATAGTCTTTATCTTTTTCTTTTAATGGTTCATCTATATAATTTCGGATATTATTAACTTTTTGCATTAAGGTTAACAAGTTTTTAATGTCCATAATTAATTTTTCTCCTGTGATTTTATTTTAACCAAGTTATTTGGGGGGAAATAGTTACACAATCTATATGCACGTTTGCATCAATTGTTCCTCCAAAGGTGTGATTAGATCCAAATGCCACGTGAATCGTATCGTATGCTTTTTCATCTTCCAGAATTTTTCCTGTTACACGTGCTGAATAATTAGTGCCTATGCCTAATTCTGCTAGTGTAGTTCCATCTCCTCCATTTAGAATATTTAACAATTTTCTTCCTTCTTCTCCACTAGCTTTCTCTATTTTTCCATTTTTAATCTCTAAAAGTACTGGTTCTTTTAATAATCCGATTCCCGATATAGAGCCATTTATCAATATTCTACCATTTGATTGATATTCTATAGGAGCAACATACGCTTCTCCAGAAGGTAAGTTTCCGGAGTCTCCTTTATTTATGAAAACGCCTGTGCTTGCTATTCCCTCGCGAGTTCCTATAGGAATATTCAATTTATAATCTTCCCCAGTTTTTATTTCTACTTCTTTGTAGTCTGTTATCTTTTCAGCTGTTTTCAAAGTTTCTTTTTCTACAATTTCGTAATCTGCATTAATAGCTCCATTTAAAAACATATCTTCAGTGATTCCTGGCATTGTTATTACGCTAGTTCCTTTTTTATTAGCCTCTTTCCTAGCCTTCGTATGGGTTAAGGAATATTTAGTTATACAAAATACTATTTCATTTTGTTTCATTTCTTCTAAAATAATATCATCCGGTTCTTCTCCAGATTTATTTCTATCTTTCATTACGGCTATTGAGGACTCCCATCCTAATTCATGTAATGTCTGGTGGAAATCATCACCTAGTTTCTCACTAGATATATCAGTAACCACTAATATTTTAACATCAGTATCAAACTTAAAATTGGTTCGCATCATTCTTTGAACAATATTTTTAATTTTAGACATTTTTTCTCCTTATTAAAACTTTTTTTAGTAGTATGCAGTTTATAATTAATTAAACAAAACATAGGTTTATAGATAATCATAATAATAACCACCCTCTGGAGAAGGCAGCTATTATTAAGTTAAATATTCTTTGGCTATATTAGCAGTCAGTGATCTAGATAAAATTGTTGGGAGATTGGTAGATTTTTGTACTTCTGTTTTATGTTCTAGATTATACCCCATACAATCTAGAACTATCATTGTAGCCCCTTCTCGTTTTAGTTTTGCAGCTGGTTTTTTTATATCAACTTTATCATCGTAAGGAGAAGCATCTTCTATTACTATAGATAAATTTGTTCGTTCCCATTTTTTAAGTAAACTCTCTCTTTGCTCTTTTAATGGTATTAAAAGTCCTAGCTTCCCATTTTTTAAAATTGCACTTATATTATGCACTAAGATATCATCAGGATACAAAATAGGCTTTGTCGATGTAATTGAAGGAAAATTACCAGTACATAACATAATAGTTAATTCAACTTTTTGCTCAAGCCTATCCAATTCTTTTTGAAGTAAAGGCAACAATTTTTTTTTACTTATTTTTGTTGACTCGCCATTTTTTAATTTAGATACATAAGTAGTTTCATTTTTGGTAGTATGAATTTTTTTTAATTCTGGTTCTGTAAGAGAATCCAAAGCACCACTTTCAACAATATCCACAGAATCACCTAGTATATCTTCAAAAGTTGGTGTAATATCTCTTCTAGGAGACTGACCAATAGTCAATAAACCTAATTTGCTCATATTAATCAATTCCTTTTGTTTGTAAATGATTCATAGCACCATATAAACCTCGAAGATGTTCGAATTCCTTTTTATCAAAAAATTCTAAGGTACCTTTGCCAAATTCTTTTGCTACTTCAATGCTGAACCTTGCAGCTTGGGCAATGTCTATTTCATGACTAGCACCAGTTCCACTTCCAGGAATAGCACTTTCAGCGGTTATCGCTACACCAACAACGGGAGAGTTGGTTGCTACAGACGGTTGTAAAATACTATTTATATGGTGCAATCCATTACCATAGGGAGTGATGTCTTGCATAGACAAAGCAAAAGTTGCTGGGAGCTCCCCAGTTGTCATTTCTTGAGTGCGGATTAAATCTTCAGAAAACTTTAAGATATATCCTTCTTTAACAGTTTGTGACAAAGAAATTCCCTTATGATTAAAAACGTTATTTCCCTTGGTAGTATCAATAGATATTATTGCATCCATTTTTTCGTCAACTTCATATTGATTCATAGTAAGTATATCTACTGGAGATCCCATAAACTCTACAGGCTTATGCGGCTTAGTTGGAGCATGTGGGCATATATGGGTTGTAATGTAAACATCTCCTTCTAATCTATCGCCTTTTTCACTCATTTCAGCTAATTTTAGCGCTGTTGATAAAGCAGCGGCAGCACCGTCTCCATCGGATACAAATCCAATACGTTTTGGTCTAGCACCAATACCCCCCAGTCTTCCTATGATTCCAAGAGAAGAGGCATTACCATTTTGTAATTTGCCATTTTCCCCTAAAATAATAATTTTTATAAAATCTGTCGTACCTTCTCGCCCTTGCACTGTTTCTGCAGTAGCTTGAACAAAATCATAATCTGAAAAAAGATTGACAATTGTCTCCCCATCAATGTGTGCACTATCCAACATGTCTGCAATTTCTATTACTTGTTTTAAAATCAAATCTTACACCTCACAAATTTTCTTATTAATTATCGGCTCAATTGTTTTAAGTAAATTTTGATTATACATAGTTGAACCCAATAATAATTGAGTTTTTGGGACTGAAATTACTGCTATTTTTTTATTTTCTGTAATTTCAGCACTAACTATCGGCAATCCGGATTCTAAATCAAACGTCATTATTAAATCAGGAAATGTACTTATTCTTTTTCCGTCTTTTTCGATGGTCATGTATTCGTTCCAAAAAGTTAACTCAACATTATCAACGCGTAAAGTTCCTACGTCAAAGCCGTCTTTATTTTTTAATGAAAAATTAGAAACTCTTCCTTTACTTATTAAATTACCATTTAAATAATTTACAATCCTATTTATGCGCTCTATTCCTTCAGAGTTTTCAAAGAGAACTTCTCCTAATTTTATTGCTTGTGTTATTCCTCCTATTGCAGCATTTTCAGAAACATGGCTTATATTTACTGGGTTTCGACATACAGCTACTAACCCTCCAGCTCTTACTGATAAATCTCTTATGGTATCTGAAGCATTTGCGAGTGATCCAGAGACGATTCCGGATACTTCGGCTTCATTTTTCCCACCAGCAAATGATTGAATCGATTGGTAGTCTTTTTTTTCAGACAAGTTCATAGCCCCCATTGAACCTGTTGGATGTGCCCGGCCATTACTTGGAGCGTCTAAAAAAGGTAAGTCGAGTGCTGAAGATTGTAACCATCCATTTACAGTGGTTGCTGCACCATTTTCATTAGTCATAATAGCTTTAATCGGTTCGTCTAGTTCTTTTTGCATTTTTTTAATTGTATTTATAAGCTGATTATCACTTAAAAACTGATTTTTTGCAGAAGGAGCTCCGACTAAAGATACGCATACTACTATGTCTTCGGGATTTAAACTATCAATGGAAATAAGGCTTGGTTCGCCGTATTTAAAAGATTTTTCGGACTTTTCCAATCCTTCTTTAATAATTCCACCACCTCCTCCTCCAAGGATACAGCCACCATATACAGCATTTACTCCATCATTAACAGTCAATTTTTTCTCCATCATTTAACTAAGTCCTTTCGCTTTTATTTTCTGTATTAGTTTATTACTTTATTTACTTAGCGGAATTCCACACGGAACTAAAGAATTCATATAGTGCATCTCCAGCAATAAATCCTGCTGCCACTGTAAACATATTAGTTTCAGCAGCTTTTCCTTTCCATTTATATATTATTGACCTAATTAAAACACCTACTAGTACCGTTAAACCAGCTATAGGGTCAGCTACTAATAAACCTGTTGCAAAAAGAACACCTAATTGTCTCCCCGGCCCACCAATAATTTGAACAATAGCTCCTGGTATAGCCCATATTACCAAGTAGAAAGCAACTTGGCTGGATATTCCTGCTTCTATAGTGGATACATACACTTTATCAATAGGAGGGATTAAACCTAAACTAAAATAGTTGTTATGGAATAGCGAAACTAAAATTATTGCAACTCCGAATCCTATTAGAGTAGATTTGAATTGATCTTTCCTTCCTTGGATTTCAAAAGCTAAATTTTCTTTCTCTCCTCTTACTAGATAACCAGCTTTTAAATCGTAACCTAAATCTGCAAACGCCGGACCTGTTGCAGCAGTATAGCCTACTAACAAAGCTAAAGCAACAGGAGGAAAACCAAATAACATACCAACTATTAATGAAATAAGAGATACTGCAAATGCAGGGAACCATCCTGAATGCATTGCTGCAACACCTACAATAACTTCTGTAGCTAAAGCTGTAAAAGCAGCAAATAACACGAATAATATTATCATTCCTATAGATAAATCAGTTAATATACCTCCTACAAAAGCTAATAAAATAGCTCCTAAAGCATAAAGTACATAACCTATACTAAACATACGTACAACTTGATTGGAGGTTCTTGTAAACAACTTATTTTCTGAATCAGTTTCAGAACTGTCTATTTCTTCATTGAGTGAGTCTTTATCTTTTTTTATCTTTTTTTGATCTTTAATCATAATAATCACAAATTGAACCAAAGCTGTTAAACCTGCCCCTACCATTATTCCATGAGGGATATATAAATCATCTATATCTGTTCCAAATAAAAAGTTAGAATAACCAGTTATTAACAACCCAACTCCAAAAGCAACCATAGCCCATATGTTTGCAATAAAAGCTATACCTGCTGCTGACATCGGGATCCCTAAAAAAGATCCTCCTAACCCTCCCAAAATACCTAATCCTAGAAAACCTGCTTGTTTACCGCCTTGATCACCAGCATTGATTGTTTCAGCAGCAGCAACTCCTGGTGGCCAAGCAGCTGTTGAGGGAAACATTTTAGAATCAAAAACTTTATAAATAACAAAACCATCAATAACTAGTGCGATACTAACACCAATAAGCATTGGGATGATTAAGTCTGTTCTTCCCATAACATAAGGAATACCAATAGGTATCAGTAAGCTATTTGCAGCTCCAAAAGTCGCTGCGGAAACTGAAGTTTGTACAGTGTTTTGAGCGTGGGTTGATCTTAAACTTTGAAATATATTCAATGGAACTTTAGCTAAAAGCATAGCAACTAAGGCTCCAATTACCGAAGTATTTGGGGTGACCCCTAAGGTAGTAATTAGTTGCATACCTATAATAGCGCCAAATATTGATACAACTATTGTAATTAGTATAAACGGAATATCAAATAATTTTTTTTTCAAAATAATTCTCCTATTCTATAGCTTTATATATTATTGATTGCGCTTCAATTAAGTCAATAATAGGTATATTCGTATATTTTTTTAAATATTTTTTTAATTTAATAGTTGAAAAACCAGTACATGCGAATAATATGACATCAACATTATCTTCTATAAGTTGATTCGCAGTTTCATAAAGAGATTGTTTAGCGTTCTTATTGAACAAATCGGTCGTTTTTCGAATGTTGTTATTGTATCTATAAATAGAATTATTATTTAATACACCTTCAATAGATTCTGGCATTTCGCTCGTTATACCCATAACACCTATTTTTGTTCCGAGGGATTTTGCTACATTAGCTCCAGCAGAACCGGCTCCTATTATGGGTATGTTTGAATTGCTGTATAACAATTCAATAGCTGGGTCTGCGGCACAGCTTATTGTCAAAGCTTTATATTGTTTTGTATTGATCATTCTATTAGCTAAATCAACAATTTTGGGTACTGCTTCCTTTTCTGACTGTTCATCATGAATACCATTCCATTGATTAGCAATACATTCAGTTTTTCCATTCACTCCTAAAAACGCTTTCATTTGCCTGCTATGCTCTTCTAAAATATTTGAATCATTTGTTGTCAACACTCTTATAATCCCAAGCATGAATCATCACTCCTTTCTAAATTTTTAAAATAATGTGTATTTATAAAATATACCAATATTTCTTCCAAATATATACGGACAATATGAGTATATATTAGCGCAAAATAGAATATTTAACTCTCAATCTGGGAAGTATAATTTTAAATCTTCTAACTTTATACAAAATTGTAATATAAATATTATTTCCGAATCTTCTAAGTCTAAGTTCGTCGTTTTCTTTATTTTATTTAACCGATTTGATACAGTTTTTCGGTTTAAAAACAATGTTTCGCTGGTTTTTGAGATATTTTGGTTATTAAATAAATAGACTCTCAGTGTATTCACCAACTCATCGTCTAACTTTTTAATATCTTTTAGTATGTTTTCTACATAGTCCATAACGTAATAATCATTGCTTAAATCTAATAATATAGTATATATACCCAGCTTCTCAAAAGTGAATATTTGAGTATGGGGGTGTATTTTTCTACCTATTTCATTTATTTTCTTTGTTGTTTCTAATTTTTTCTCACAGTTATCCATACTTTTATATGTACGACTCATAGCAATGTGTGAATTATAAACTTTAGTTTTTTTAAGCGCTTCAAATAAATTATAAGATATAGAATCTAGAGAAGGTCCATAATTTAATATGGATATTACTGCATAAGTATTATTGTTATTTAAAAAAACATAAAAATCATAAACTCCTTCAACACTTTCTAACATTTTCCCTATTTCTTCTTTAAGTAACAATTCTGGATTGAACATAGTATCGTAGTTAATTAGGAAGGGTAAGTTAAAATTTAATAATATCTTAAAAGAATTCCTTTGAATCCAATTTAGATAATTGTTCTTGCTAATGAGGTTATTTCTTTGCATATTAACGATTTCGCTCATTATGCTGATATGAATTTTATCTACTATACGAAATACTATAGGGTTTAGAACTAATTCTTTTTGTTTCTCTCTTTTGTAAACTATGTGTAATAATGAATATTTACTTCCATTTGAATACAAAGGGATGATAATTCTATTAAGCTGATTTAATTTTAAAAAAT
>Ga0079226_10001106_pt1 | contig 20470 bp, 21 predicted proteins | sample Poulit2014_FD_76345 | JGI IMG/M metagenome (GOLD analysis project Ga0079226, IMG submission 76345) | Agricultural soil microbial communities from Georgia to study Nitrogen management - Poultry litter 2014 | ecosystem: Environmental > Terrestrial > Soil > Agricultural land | place: USA: Georgia... | reverse complement strand
CTCCAGCTCGCGAACGGCTTCCAGAAAGCGGGTGGCGGTCTCGGTTATGGCTAGGTGGTGGCCAAGAAAACTGGTCGATATATCCCGTGGCTGCAGCCGCTTGGAAGTACCGGTTAAGGCGCGGTAGCCAGAAGTGGTCAGCGCCCAGATCCCGGCGGCGCTGCCTTTTTGCCAGCCCCCGATACGTCTTTCTAGTTGCGTTACTAGATGCTTTTCTTCTAGTGCCACCAAGTGGCGTTGGCTTTGGCGAAGCGCTGAGCGCCGGGAGATATATTGTGGCCGGGTGAGCCGGGCTAGCTGTTCGGTGGTGGCGAAGCGGTAGGTCTGTAGCAGCGCCAGCAGTTCCCGTTGCACCGGAGACAGCTCCGAGCCTAGGGGTGGAGTGGGGCAGTTCATAGCAAGCCTCCTTTCTGGAGAGTTAGTGGGTTAAGTGGCTGTGCTAGTTTGAGTGGCGCTAAAACTGCTTTTGTTAAGACCGGGACTGAACTCTTTAACCGAAGACCTTTGAGTGAAGAGTCGCAGACCACGGTTGCTGGCTGCCAGGTGGCAGGCCTCGGTCTTTCCGGCCGGAGGTGACCCCTAAGACTGGGGTCAGTCCCCGGCAGTTTTTGGGCGTTTAGCCGAACGTCCGCTGGCTTTGGAGAAACGGTCAGCCGAGCCAAACGTCTAGCGAAACGTCCGGGGTGAAGCGGGTAAATAGCGGGCAGAATCTGGTTAAGCATGGTCGTCCTCCGGCCTGGGTTTACGAGGAAGACGGCCGCCGAGGACGGAGCCTCGAGAGGCGCTTTCCGAGTCCTTACTTGAATCCGGCTGGGCGGTCTCGGCTCCGGGAGAGGGAGCGCCTTCAGAAGTTTGGCCTCCAGGCGACACTTTCGCGGCCTTATCTCGCCTAGCTTGAGCGCTGGCTTTGTCGTCTCGCTCGCTGGATTCTGCCTTTGCAGTCTTAGCTTTCTCCGGGTCTGCCTTAGCTTTTCTGCCGTAACTGGTGCCGGAGGCCGCTTCGGTCAGCGTTGGGGTTAGCAGCCGAGACAGTGCCTTTTCTGTTTCTTCCGCCGGTACACCGTAGCGTTGATGGCTGACAAAATAGACGTCGCCCGGTGAAGATATTTCCCGTGGTGGCGGGCAGGTCTGGATGCTAAACCAGCCGGTGTTCTGGGAGTCCTGCATCAGGTTGACGTAGGCCTGGTATTTCGGCAGCAGCAGGAAGTCTTTTGCTTCTAGCTTTTGGCTCAGTTTGGCCATGTTTTTGGCGTCCGAACCGGAGAGTCCGAAGACGATCTTGCTGCGAGTATTGGCGTCAATAGCCTCCCGCATCTCTGGAGAAAGTTGGCCTCGGTATTGGTTAGCCAAGATAAACCCAACCCCCAGTGATCGTGCTTGGGCTAAGGCGTCGGCTAGATCACCCGGAATGCCAGTCAGGAAATCATGGACCTCGTCGATGTATACCGTCCGGATGCTGCGACGAGAGGGCGGCAAGGCTTGGCGGGCTAGGATCTTGGTCCAGAGGTGAGCGATCACTAGCGAACCGAGCAGCCGAGCAGACTCACTGCCGATCCGCCCTTTGTTGAGCGCCAGCAGAACAATTTTGTTGCCGCTGAGCATCTGGTCGAAGGAAAAGCGGGGACTGGTCTGGCCAAGGATCGCCCGCAGTCCGGGTCTCATGGTGATCTGCCGGAATTTGTTTAACACCGGCGCGATCTCTACCGCTTGCTTGGCTTCGCAGAGGGCTTCAAAGCGCTGCCAATACTGGTCTGCACCGTGTGGATCAGGCGGTACCTCTCTTAGTACCTTTCGCCGGAAGACAGGATCGATCAGGAGTGGGGTCAGCCAGAGCAGGTTAGCTTCCGGGTGCCGCGCCAAGGTGAGAAAAGCCGCAGACAAAGCATCTTCCGTCCGGATACCCCAGTTTTCTTTGAAGAGCGAGCGGAAGGTGGAGAGCAGGCTATCTGCTACTACGTGAGCATCTTTCTCTGAAGCCGCCAGCGGGCTGAAGCCCACTGGGTTGTCTGCTTCCGGGTTGATCACCACTACATCTGGCTGGCGGTCTTTAGGGATGCGAGCCAGCAGGTCGGCCACTAGGTCGCCTTTGGGGTCGATCACTAGCGTGCCCATGCCTTTGCGGATGTCTGCCAGGACCAGGTTGAGTAGCACCGTAGATTTACCCGATCCAGTTGGTCCCAGGATGTGGGTATGGAAGAGGCTGTCTATCCAGGGCAGGGAGACATAAGACTTTTCGCCCGGACCGCTTGTGATCCCGATCTGGCGCGGCGCTGACACCAACTGAGCTGGTGGTGGCAGCAGGCGTGGATGCATCCCACCCAGTAGCGGCAGTGGTGGTTCTCCTACTGGCCAGCCGGTTAAGGCCGCCAGATCCAGGGAGCGTAGCCGCAAACTCCAACCCCAGGGCAATTGAGTCTTGTTAAGGTGCTTCGCCTGGCTGGGGCGCAGAGACAGCCTCGTTTCGGCTGCCTCCAGGGTGCGCAGCGCTCCCAGGACGGAGGCCAGCAGGCTGCTTTGGCGAGCCGGGTTGCCGGGCGTGGCTACCCCGATCCTAAGGTGTGCCCGCGCGCCGTGTAGATCGCCTAGGTCTTTAGTAGCCGGTGCGGGACTAGGGGATGGGGCGGCTACCAAGGCTCCGGCTAACTCCATCAGCCAGCTGAAGCTACTGCCTCGAGGGTAGACCGGCGGCAAAAGCCGCGAGCCGACCAGTAGCTGCAGTACGATCTGTTCGCCATCCTCCAGTCCGGAGGCCAAGGCATAGAGCTGGCGGGTGGCTTCCTCGAGGCGTAAGGGGTCGGTGGCCAGCGGGCGGGAGTTTAAGCCGAGATGCCGGGCTTTAACCGTTGGTTGACGCCGAGGATTGACCTGTATCGCTTTGACCGGCAGCAAGGCTTCGAAGGCGGCTTTAAAGCGCGGCAGTTTGTAGAGCGGTGCGCCGACCAGTCAGAGAAGACCTTTGTTGCGCAGCCGGGTCTCGACTACGAAGCTTCCCAGACTGGAGTTCGCCGCTAGGTGTTCGAAGGTCTGGCGCAAGGCTGGGATCTCGGCGGGGCGGGCAAAGTGCAGCTCCAGCCAGCCCAGGTCATGTGGCTGGTTGATCTTGGGAAGGGCAGGTTTAGACCAGGGAGTTCTCATGACGGGTCTCCTTTCTGGAGCGGTTTGGGTGAGGATTTCTTAGCTGCTAATTTCTTCTCGCGGCGTTTCTTAGCGCGCCGGTAGGCTCGGGTCTTGGAGTAGGCGTCGGTGATCTGGACCAGCGCCTTGATGAAATCTTCTTCCCGGATCTGGTGGTTAAACTCCGGCCGGAAGTGGAACTCATCTGGTGGACTTGGCGGGCGGGTCATCGGAGGTCTCCTACCAACGCGGCTTCTGGGTGAATCTCCAGAGCAGGAGGCGGATCAGGAGCCAGATGGCGAGTACAGCGACCAAGATGAGGAGGATGGTTAACCAGCGGCAGGCCAGCCAGCCGAGCAGCAGCTCGATCAGGACGACGACCAGGATGAGTTTGAGCAGCAGCCGGATGAGGCGCTCGACCAAGCTGGCCGGTGGCTGGGTAGGCATAGCGGGCTCCTTTCCGGAAAGACCTGGGTTTGAAGTAGTTCTTCTTCATGGCTAGGCCTCTTCCTGTTTGGTGGGATCGTGGCCATGGTCCGACGGCACTTCGAAGCCAAACTCTTTCAGCGAGACGGTGCTGGATACTTCGTTGCCCCAGACGTCCCATTTCTGGCGCGAGGGTGCAGGCCTGCGGGCAAACAGCTCCAGGTAGTTACCCGGACCGACTACCCGTTCGATCATCAGGTGGATTTCTTCTGGTTTATGGCTATGGCCTTGTACCGGATATACACCCCCAGTTCGGCTGGCTCCGGAACTCAAACTTGTTAGCTTTGCCGCGTGTGCCGAGTAGCAGGAGCTCGCCAGCATTGCGAATTGTGTTTCCTAAGGTCATGCGTGGTTTCGCCCAAAAGTAGTACGAAGTGTAGCGGTATCCCCAGGCTTCTAAGATTTTGATTCCGGCCGGGACAGTAGCGGTGGTCACCCATAAGAACAGGTAAGACTTTTCGGCGGCGGCGTAATCTACGGCTTTGCCGAGCCGCTTGATGAATTCCAGATCCAACAGGTCGTAGTGCCTGGAGGCTCCGTACTTACCCTTTTGGTAGAGATCCCAAGGCGGGTCGGCCAAGATAGCGCGGTAAGTGTCTGGCCGGATGAGAGGTGGTGTGGTGGACATTATTTCTCCTTGATTTTGTGGTGGATTTAAAACCAAAACCGCAGCTAGAAGCGGCTTCGTTTGATGGTCATTAATGACTAATTTTGACGTCTTGTAAAGAGCGACTTACCCGTTTACCGCTCCCGATACGACACCCCTCCACCCCTGTTAAATGGCATAAAAGTGGCGGCGAATAGTGATTATCGTCAGAATTACAACACCCACTTTGAACTGGGGTTTTGAGGTCAGTGACGGTCGTTTTGGTGGAGGGCAAGAACAGCCAAGATTGGACTTAACTTTTAGGCAAGTTCGCTTGGTTCGGGTCGGATAGAAGCCAGCCGGACGGACGGCTTCCACCTGACGTGGATAGGGGCGTAAGAAGACGGGGGTTTATAGCTCTCCAATATCTCGGACTGCCCGGAAGAAGCGGGCGCGGTCGGCTGCCAGCCTGCGGTAGTATTCCTTGACCTTGTGGTCTTGGGCGGCCACAGCCAGTTTGTGCAGATCTTCCGGGGTGAGTTCGTGCGGCAGCGCTTCCAGACGCTCCATTTCTTGTGTACCTTTGGCGAGAGCGATCCCTAGGATGGCGATAAGCACCACAATGATTACCGCCATGACCGCGATGATGATTACCTCGATAGACATTTCTAGTACCCCCTCTCAATAATCCTGGTCTGGCCGCGTACGTAGGCTTCGATGATCAGGGCGGCTGGTTGGGCGGTCTCTGGATTGGTGGCTAGCTTGGCTTTGGCAATCGAGACCAGGGTGTCTGCGTTGGCGATGGCGTTCGAAGCCAGAATGGCTGCAGCCTCTTGGCGAACGATATCTCGGCCGACCCGGCCTCGAAGATCTCGATCTCCGAAGGCGGCAGCGCTTGGCTTAGTTGATGCGGCACAGTGTGGTTTATGGCCGTACTGCGGGTCTGAGTGCGAGACGGTAAGTGAGTGGTCATGGTGAACCTTTCTTTCTAGTTGAGGTTTTCACGGTCCGAGCCTGGTGTTTGGCCTGGTCTTTCTGGCTTTTGCTTGGCTCGGTAATTCTTAAGGTATTGGGGCGGAAGGCTGGTCTGGGGAAGTTGGAATAAAGTTGGAAAACAGCCGGGACTTGGAAGAATTCCGGGTGAAAACGGACAGCAGGAGGTTGGTTTGGATGGAGCGATCGGGTGATGACCTACTGGCTGATCTGGAGTATTTAAGAAAGCATGCCGGTGCTACCGCGACGCGGCTTGGTGATTCGGGGAATGTAACCCTGGCTCTAGGTCAGGCCGACGATCCGGCCGAGTTGAAGCTGCAGCGCTTAATCTCAGCGATCAATTCGCTAGACGGCGAGCAGGCCGAGCTGTTGCTGTATATTTTTGGGCTGGCCGATAAAGTCTCTGGAGTAAAGAGCCTGATCAAGCGGCGCGAGATCTATGGCAGGAAGGTTGGTCGCAAGGTCGATACCATTGCTGAGCGAGAAAACCAGCGCTCGAAGAGTTGCGTCTAAAGCTGTTGACCGGCTGGTATCCGGCGTCGCCGCCTACTCGGAAGATTCCCGAGCTTCACAACTCGATCGTCAATGAATTAGTCCGTTTGCAGGTCGTGGTGTCGGATCGGCAGTGGCTGGAGTCCCGCCATCATTACCGTTTTCTGGCGCTGTTTGATGAAGCGCCGTATATAGCGATCACCACCAGTTATTTAATGACCATTTCGGTGTATGGCGGCTGGCAATGTACCTACGAGGAAGTGGCGGGCGGTTTCGAGGTGCGGTTTTATCCGCCGCAGCCAATGAGACGCGGAAATGTTTACGACCTGGGCTTTAAGTTTGCTCCGCCAGCTGGCGACCCTAGACAGTTGGGTGGCCGAGGTGAAATTAAGGAAGAGTCCGAGGCTTTCCATGCCCGGACGCTGAAAGCGGAATTTGAAGCCATCTTTTTGGGTGAGGTGCCGCAGTCTGTGCATGCTTTTAGCGGCCTGACCGGCCATGAACGGCCCGGCATTCTGGATACCAGTAACCAGCTGGGGATAGTAGACGGCAGAGCAAAAGCTAGCTTCGTGGATCTTCACGGCGGGCTGTTTGCCGGGCTGGCTTGGCAGTGGTGAAGGTTAGCGGCCAAAATTTGAGTGAAAATTAAAAAGCCTTGACCTGCGCCAATAGGTATAATATAATGTTTATGTTTACATAGATTCTTTTAATCAATCTGGAGTGGAGTCCGAGATAAATAATCTTCTGGGAGGTAGGCAAGCAACATTATTAAAAAAGGCGCTGCAGCGGGTAGATGAGGAAGCCTGGTCGGCGCTAACTTTCCAAGGGGGAGGATCTCGCAGTGAGACAAAAATTGAATATTAAACCAAATAAAACCAGGCGACTGCTGCTATCTGTTGCTGGACTGGCTGCCGTTGTTGGAGTGGCGGCCTCAGCTCTCGCCATGCCGTTAACAAAAGCGATCGGGGGGGACGGGCTTAGACGAACCCGTTAACCACGCCGCTACGCCAGAGCAGATCCAGGCGTTTAATGATGCGGTCAGCGGCGGGCAAAAAGAAGCGTTTATTATTACGATTGATACCACTAAGGGCGAAGGCGACAACTTTAAAATCTTCGCTAAGTCTGCGGGTGGCATCAACCCAAAATTTAACATTTACTGCGATATTGCAACTTCCACTCGCCCAACAGTCAGCAACCAGCAGGGCGACTACACCTGTAGCTACGGCGCGCCCGGAACTTATTCCATTGCCGTGACGGGGGACTATCCACACGTAATGTTTGAAGATGAGGATGCCACTCGCCAGGAAAATAGCTATAAGTTAATTTCTGTCGATCAATGGGGTGCTAACGAGTGGCGCAGCATGAACAGAATGTTTGCTGGAGCTAGAAATTTTAATAAAATCCCTGATCCGGCAGTTGAGATTCCTAACACTTCCAGCGTGACGGACATGACCTACACGTTCAGGGATGCCCGCGCCTTTAACCAGCCCATAGGCAACTGGGATACTTCCAGTGTTACGACAATGTACGGCACGTTTCTCGGCGCTTACGAATTTAACCAGCCAATCGGTGACTGGAACACTTCTAACGTTGAGTCTATGTACGGCATGTTCGCGTCTGCGATCAAGTTCAACCAGCCGAATGGTAACTGGGATACGTCCAAGGTCACTATGATGTCTGGAATGTTTATGCAGGCCCACGCCTTCGATCAGTCGCTTGGTGACTGGTCTTTGAAGTCTATCGAGCGAGGATATCATGGCACTATATATATGATTGAGCCTTCTGAATTTTCTACTTGTAGCTATGAAGCCACTCTCCGTGGCTGGGCGCAAAATCCAGATACGCCAGATGGAGTCGAGTTTAACCTTACAACTTCTGGATTAACCTATAGCGACAAGACTTTCCGCGACGCTTTAATTGCTAAAGACTGGACGATTGAAGGCGACATCTATGTCGAAGGCGTCGACTGTGTGCCGCCGGATACACCAACCGACCTTGCTGTTTCTACCGACGGCACCACGCTGACCGGCAAAGCCGAGCCAAACTCAACCGTAGAAGCTAAAAACCAAGCAGGCGAGAGTCTCGGCACTGCTGCCGCCGACCAGGACGGCAACTTCTCGATCGCACTAAGCGAAGCGCAAACCAGCGGCCAAGAGCTTTCCGTGACCGCCACAGACGAAGCTGGAAATGTTTCCGAGCCAGCCAAGATCGCAGCTCCGGTAATACGAGAAGTAGACGCAGGCGAGGGAGAGGGCGTAAAAGTGGTTTCAGCCCAAAAGATCGACGAAGGCGACCAGGTACATAAAGCAGACAAAGCATCCGCCGACCAGCTGGCGGACACCGGCCTGAACCTGTTTGTTCTAATCTCTGGCACGCTTGGCCTAGCTGGAGCGGGAGCTGTTGGAGTCACGAGACTTCGCCGCTAGAAGCGCTCACGATACCTGCGTCTCTTCAGCAAATTCACCAGCGATTACATCCGCTCACGCAGAGTCGGCAGAATAATTCAGATTGACGCCTGGCCGACTCTTGGTCAGGCGTTTTGCTTCCACGCTCGCTCAAATCAGGGTAGAGGTCGCGACACAGTCTGGGTGTCCGAGGTAGCTATTTCCCGCTGACACGGCCTTCCCGCGCCCTCTTCGCCCTTCACTCCGATTCCGGAGTGCGGTATAATTACAGCAGTGTGAGACGGCCAGCGCCCGAAGAAAGCTGGGCGACCGGCTGTCCAAATTTAAGCCTGCGGGCGACGGGAGAAAATACGTGATCAGAGATATTCAAGAGCAGAACGAAGAAATGAAGCCACAAGATTTTGAGCTAGAGAAATTAAAACGCCATCTGCCTGAGTATTTCGATCGCGACGACAATTTTCTGATGGATAAATTCCAAGAGGCGCTGTCCTCGAAAGATGTTGATCTTTCTCGCGAAGGCTTTGAGCTGAAATTCCTCGGCAAGTCCTACGCTAAGTTCCTAACTTCCACCGCCACTGAAACGGTTATTTCTCCTGATCTTCAGCATAACGCCCAGCCGGAGAATAAAAACTCCGAGAATATGTATATTGCTGGCGACAACCTTGACGCCTTAAAGCACCTTCTTGGCTCCTATGCGGGTAAGATCAAATGTATCTACATCGACCCGCCGTATAACACCGGTTCCGACGGCTTCGTCTATAACGACGACTTCGGCTTTACCGCCGAGCAGCTGCAAGGAAAGATTGGCCTCAGTGAAGACGAAGCTGAGCGAGTAATCGACCTGCAAGGTAAATCTTCCCACTCCGCTTGGCTGACTTTTATGTATCCGCGCCTGCAGCTGGCCAGAGAATTGCTTGCCGACGACGGCGTGATCTTTATATCGATCGATGATAATGAGCAGTCAAATCTTCGGCTAGCTTGTGACGAGATTTTCGGAGAATTGAATCTTGTAGCTGGGTTTGTTGTGGTTCGATCTGAGGGCGGAGGCCTTGCCAAGCAGGCTGTGATCGGTCACGATTATTTGCCGACCTACTGTAAAGACATCACTAAATTTTCTCCGCTTGGTAAACCCAAGGATATTCGCGGGGAAGTAGTTACTGTCGACGGTGAAGACTACTGGGTAGAAACGGATTGGCTTCGTAAAGAATTTGGTAAATACGGCACCTGCCCGTACGAAGAGATCGAAGAAGTTCTTGGCAAAGAAAAGCTCAAGGAGATTGATCAGGGGCTAGAAGAGGGCCGCTATGTCTTGGTCAACAAGAAAGATCATCACCTGGTTGGGCGTCTGCGGAAAATATCCGAAGACACGTCGAAGTTTTATACAATTCTCAAGGATTTTGACGGCGAAGGCTACGCTAAGTATCTGAATAAACTCGGGGTTGAGGACCTTCGGAATCTCGATCTAGCAGCTGAATTTAGCTTCCCGAAGCCGGTTGCGCTAGTTAAGCAGGTTGTGCAAGGCGCAACTATAAAGAGTAAGGGCGAGCAGGATATTATTCTAGATTTCTTCTCTGGCTCCGGCACAACCGCTGAAGCAGTAATGAAGCTTAACGCAGAAGATGGCGGCAATCGTCGCTACATCCAGGTTCAGCTTCCCGAGCCAGTAGCGCCAAAAACAGGCGCACACAAGGCGGGTTACCGCACCATCGACCAGATTGGCCGGGAACGTATTAAGCGTGCCGCCGCCAAAATCAAGGAAGAGACCGGCACAGATATTGACTATGGTTTCAAGCTGTTTCGTCTGGAGGAGCCCTCGGAACAGACGATTAACCAGCTCTACGATTTTAACCCCGAAGATACGGCGCTGTTTGCTGGAGATTATGTGGCTAAGTTCGCGACCGAGGAAGCTTCCGGCAAAGACGTCATCTTAACTACCTGGCTGAACCAGGACGGCTTCGGCCTGAATGCCCAGCCTCGGCAGGTTAATTTGGCTGGTTACGCGCTGGATGTCTATGAAGACTCGGCCTATATCATTGAGCCGGGCATTACTAGCGATGATGTTATTGAACTAGTCCGGCTGGTGGAGACTGGCGAGCTTGATATTTCCCGAGTAGTGGTCTTCGGCTACTCAGTGCCGTTTAACGTCATGCATGAACTGAAGAAGAATATGAATGTGCTGAAGTCTGGCCGCAGCGTCAGGGTTATTGAGAGGCTCTAAATATGCAGATTCGGCTAGAAACTCTCGATCACCAGCAAAAAGCCCTCCGGGGAATTAATACCGTTTTTGACAGAGTAAAACTGGACTATAGTGGTCGCAACGAGGCTAACCCAATGTTTCATCCGGGCGATGCCGAGATTCGGGCAAATATTAACCGTCTGCAGCAGGGTTTTGTTGAAGGCGTCGATGAGATACCGAAGCAGTGGCGGACGCGGCTTGACGACGGTGTGCTGGGCATTGATGTCAAGATGGAGACCGGCACCGGTAAAACCTTGGTCTATACCCAGATGATGCATGAGCTCAACCGGCTGTACGGGTTTAACAAGTTCATTATTTTGGTGCCGTCCACGCCGATTAAAGAGGGCGCAAGCTCTTTCATGCAGGCAGATTATGCGCGGCAGTATTTTAATGATGCGTATGGCGGTCGCATTCGCTTGGATCTCGATGTTCTTGATCCGCAGAAACGTTCCAAAGGGAGAAAACTTTTCCCGTCAGCGATCGCCAACTTTGTTTCTGGATCTAGGCTGACCAAAGGCCGTATCTCGGCGCTGCTGATGACCGACGGTATGTTGCTCTCGAAGGCTACGATGGCCGCCAATTACGACCAGATGGTGCTGGGCTCGTCCAGTGTGCCTTATGAGGCGCTGGCCGAAACCAAGCCGATCGTGATTATTGATGAGCCGCACCGGTTTAAGCGGGAGAATAAAGCATATACAACGCTGCTGGAGAAAATTCAGCCGCAAGCCATCATCCGGTTTGGTGCTACTTTCCCAGAGCTTGGTAAGACCAAGCAAACTGACTACAACAACTTAATTTTTAACCTCGGCGCGATTGAAGCCTTCAACGAACAATTGGTTAAGGGTGTAGCGGTTCAGTACCCGGAGGCAGAAGACCAAGAAACAGTCCGGCTGAAGCTAACTAATCTCTCGGCTTCCAAGCCTAAGACCGCTACTTTCCAGAACGTTGAAACCAAAAAGAGTGTCACGTTGGGGTTGACCGAGTCTCTGGGGGTGGTGGATGGAGATTTTTCTGGGTTAACAATTCAGGCGATTGGTAAGACGGCTAGTCCGGCGATTAAATCTGGGGTGACGCTGTCGAACGATCAGATTTTGGGGCGCGGGGATATTATCTCGGCCAGCGTCTACTCGGATACTTACCAAGCCTTGATGATGCGGCAGGCGCTGGAAAACCACTTCGAGCAGGAGTGGCAAAACTTCCGCCGCTCAACGCCGATCAAGACGTTGAGCCTGTTCTTTATTGACGCTGTGGAATCTTACCGAGGCGCAGACGGCCAGACTGGCCATCTGCGGCAGCGGTTTGAAGAGCTGCTGGAGGAAAAGTTAAAAGAAGAAATTACCAGGCGTAAAGCCGATACGTCCGAGACCTCCAAGTCTTATGTGCGTTATCTAGAAGCTTCGCTGGAAGATATCCAAGCTACTAACGGCGGCTACTTCTCGGCAGATAATTCCACCGCCGATGAGGCCATCCAAAAAGAGGTCGATCAGATCCTGCGAGATAAGCAAAAGCTGTTGGCCTTTTCTGATCCCGACGGCCAGCCCAACACTATGCGGTTTATTTTTTCGAAGTGGACGCTGCGCGAGGGCTGGGATAACCCCAACGTCTTCCAGATCGTAAAACTGCGCTCCTCTGGCTCAGATATTTCTAAACTCCAAGAGGTGGGGCGCGGCCTGCGCCTGCCGGTCGATGAAACCGGTACTCGGCTCTCGGGCGAACAGTTCTACTTGACTTATCTGGTGGACTTTACCGAAAAAGATTTCGCCGAGCAGCTGGTCAGCGAGGTCAATTCCGACGTTGGCCAGCCGGTCACTTCCGTTAAGGGCATGCTTGAGAAAGTGGCTCAGCTACGCGGAATGGAGAGCTCGGTTGAGCTGATGCTGGAGCTACTAACCAAGGGGTATATCGACCCGGATCAGAATATTATCCCAGACAAAGCCGACCAGTTGTTTGCGGAGTATCCGGAGTTTGCGAAGCAGCGTCTGCGCCCAGACAAGGTCATTAAAGACAAGCAGAAAGCTCGGGTTGGTATCCGGCAGGAGCGCTACCACGAGATTAAGCAGCTCTGGCAGAGGGTCAATGCCAAATATTATCTGCGGCTGGAAGAGCTATCTGAAGGCGAGATCGAGCAGTGCATCTCGGATATTTTGGATCAGGATATTTACCGGGCGCAACTGGGGAGGTTTACTCAAGATGTGGTGGGTGAGACGGAGTCTGGCGATCTTGGAGTAAGAACCGAAACTAAGTCTGTTTTCGATGCCACCGAGCCGATCCCGTACGGCCAGTGGCTGCAGATGGCGTATAAGCAAACCTTTCTGCCGGTGGAAAAGATTCACCAGGGTTTGGTGCGGCTCAGCCAGAAGCAGAAACTTCCCGAGGACTTTTTTAACAAGGCCACCTTGGGGCGGTTTGTCTCGGCTTTTAATTCCTGGATGGAGCAAGCCTTCTTAAACCGCTTCTCGTATACACAGGTGGAAGGGGTGAGCGGCGCTACTGCCTTAACCGACGAGACTGGTCAGCCACTGGAAGATATTCTTCAAGGCAATATTGGCGTCTACCGCGACGCTACTTCGAAAGTGCCGGAGAAGTTTCTTTATGACGTCTTCGTCTACGATTCGCCCAAGGAGCAGCAGACTATCCGCGACTCCAATATTGATCAGGTGGTGGTCTACGGCAAGATCCCGCGCCGCTCGATCAAGGTGCCACTTTATTTTGGCGGTACCACCAGCCCAGACTTTATGTATGTCTTAAAGAAAGGTGACGGGCAGCTGGCGATGAACTTTATTGTGGAAACGAAAGACGTCGAGAAGTCCACGGATCTACGCCAAACCGAGCAGATGCGGATCACGGCCGCCAAGAAATTCTTTGAGTCGATGGAAGAGGTTGGCATTGACGTCGCATTCCGGGCACAGCTGAAATCTGATGACATTGTCTCGATGATTAAGCAGGTGCTGGAGTGATAGCAGAGCGGGAAGAGATCAAATCGCTGATTAAGCAGCTGAGGGCGCGCTATGACAGCGTCCTATACACTTACCGTGCCCACGAGAAGGCGGCTGATCGTTACCAGGGGTATGAGAACTGTAGGCGCGTAATCTCCTTTATCCTGGTTACGCTAGCCACCGGATCGTTTGTGTTGGCCCTGGCAGAAGCAGTTTTTTCGCCACAAGTTAGCAACCTTTTAGTCGCCTTCGTCGCTTTGCTTGCAGCTGGAGTCTCGTATGCGGCTGATTATTTCCGGTTCGAGGAGCGGATTGCTACCCATAAGAAAACAGCGGTGCATCTGAGGCAAATTTCCCTTGAATACGAGTCGCTTATCTCTGACCTTCAGGCGGGGCTGATCACAGTCAGTGAAGCTGCCGATCAGCGAAGCGAGATAATCGCGCGCGAGAATCCGCTTCTAGAGATCGCACCGAGAACTACCGATAGAGACTATAAGCGCGCAAAAAGGAGTATAGAAAAGATCGCTAAACCATACTCCTTATGTGGTGGCGTAGGCACGCCCGAGAAGCAAATGAAGGGTAAGGGTTAATTCTATTGAGCGCAACGAGCAAGCTGTTTGAAGAAATATTTGGCGAGCTGAAGGTTCCTGATGGTGAGCAGGACAGTATCCGTGAGAGGCGGTGCGAGATCGTCAAAGTTCTTAATCGGGAGTTTCGAGGTACTGATTCCCCCAGGGATAACTCGCACTTCATCGGCTCATATGGTCGCAGTACCGCTATCCGGGGAGTTTCTGATCTAGACATGGTTTACAAGCTTCCCGTCTCGATCCGAGACCACTACTCGGGTAAAGGCGGCAGCTACAAGGCTCTATCCGACACCAAGGATGCAATAAGAAAGCGGTATCCCAATACAGAGATAAGGGTCGATCAGACGGTTGTGGTGGTACAGTTTCAAAATTTCAAATTCGAAGTGCAGCCGACGTTTCCTAGTGAAGGCCAGCTACTGCGCCCAGATTCTCACGATAACAAATGGAAGCTGGTTAATCCAATAGCCGAGAAAGAGGCCTTTCGGGATATTAGTCGAGAAACTAACGGCAAGTCTCGTAAGTTGGCGCGCCTGATGAGGGCTTGGAAGCAGAAATCAGGCGTGAAGATGAATGGCTTGCTGATCGACACGTTTGTCTACCGGTTTTTCCGAGATGCCGACGAAGACTACAGTTTCGGCCGCGATCCTGGCAGGCTTGTTCTGGACTTCTTTGAATATCTCGCTGAGCAGCCGAAAAATGATCATGTTCGCGCTCTTGGTAGCAATCAGCTTGTCGACTCGAGCGGAAACTTTCAGGCCAAAGCTAGGGCGGCGACTGCCGCTGCTCAGGACGCTATTGATGCTGAGGGGTTGGTGTCAGAGCGGGCGAAGTGGAAAGAGGTTTTCGGCAAATTTGTTCCCGGTGTTAAAACTGATGCCAGCTACAGCAGTTCATCGTCCATTTCTTTCCGTGATACTGAAGAATTTATTGAAGAATTTTATCCTGTTTCGATCGTTTACGATCTGAAGATTGATTGCGAAGTCACCCAGAACGGATTTCGTCCGCGCCTCCTAAGAAGATTGATCCGCGACGGCATGTGGCTTTTACCTAAGAAGAAACTCGACTTTAGGATCGCCAGCACTAACGTTCCGGAACCCTTCGAGGTTAAATGGAAGGTACTCAATTGCGGCGAAGAGGCTAAACGCAGGGATGAGATACGTGGCCAAATACTGTCCGACGGCGGCCAGCGGACCCGGCAGGAGAATACAAAGTTTCGGGGCCGACATTTAGTTGAGTGTTACCTAGTTAAAAATGGCGTGGTAGTAGCTCGCGGCCGGATAGACGTACCGATTAAGGCAGAGTAGTGACTAGGGAGGAGGCTGATATGGACGATAGACCGAATCAGAGAGGGTTAACCTAGAGGGAGCGACGTCCTTTTGTTCAGCTGCTGAATAGTGGCGGCTATGTTTTGAATTTCTCGTCCCACGATTTTGAAGTGTTTACTGAAGAAATCGTTGGGTTTGGCTTGATGGCTCACTACGGAGAGTCGAAGGGCAAGTCGCTTGAAGCCTTTCTAAGGGACGGCGAACGCCCTAAGGTGATCGCGCTACTTGATGCGCTCATGGCGGAGTGGCACTGGATTAACGAGGGCACAGAGAGTGATTTAGCCGAAGAGTGCGGCGAGGTTCTCCGCCAGTTAAAGCATGCGCTTACCGAAACCCATCTAGATTCATATCTGCGTGAGACGGAATTTAGTAGTGAGTATCTTGATCAGAAGCGCGCTCTAATGTATGATGCAGTCGAGAAAGATCCGACCTTAGCTATTGGGACCGCCAAAGAACTGGTTGAGTCCTGTTGCCGAACTATTTTAAGCGAAACGGGCGTAGGGTACGAGCCGAAAGATGGAGTGGGTAAATTAGTTGGTTCTACTACATCCACTCTTGGGGTTAGCGCCAGTCAGTTCAGCGATGATATCCCGGAGCCGGAGACAGTAAGGAGACTGCTCGGTTCTTTGGGGCAGGTGGCGAATAGTCTTGCCGAGCTTCGCAATCCTTATGGTAGCGGCCACGGTAAAGAGAAGCGTTACAAAGGATTGTCGTCGCGGCATGCTCGGTTAGCGGTCGGCGCGGCTTTGACCTTAGTCACCTATCTATGGGATACCTACACTGCGAAGACCTCGCAATAGCGGCTGGTTAATGATTGGACAATCAGCACCGAAGATGTAGACAAATAATCCTCCCGTGTTATAATCAAATAAGATTATGCTTAAAAGTTCTGGGGGGAGACTAAAAGTAATAAAACACCGGTACAGTCCGGCTATGTTTTATTAAGCACCTTCGTCATTTCCGTCATCACGTTCTTCATGCTGGGCGTCATTATCAGCTATATGGCCGCTCTGTCTGGTTTATCTCGCGACCGGATCGACCAGTCTTCCGCCGAAATGACTGCCCGGGCTGGCCAGCAAGCTTTCTTAAAATGCCCGGACCGTGACCCAACGCTCGACCCAGTCGCCAACCCAATTAGAAACTCCAGCGACTGCATCGCTCAGCCGCACCCCGACCACGCTATACAAACTGCCACTCAACGAAACTTTGGTATTAACTCCCAGCTCTCTGGGTCAGGTCCAACCGGATTACTGACCGCAGAAGAAACTGGTAATGTTCAGCGTGGCAGCTTCGCCAGTTCTCACGTTAAAAAGTTGATGTGCCGAAAGAGCCGTTTAGAGTGAGGCTGAAGTCGGATAGTTTGAGCACTGGAGGGAGCCACACCTGCGCCCTAGATACCGCAGGCCAAGCCTACTGCGGGGGAGTAACTGGTACGGCCGGCTCGGCGACGGCACGACCACCAATCGCCATACCCCAACTCCGGTCTCGACTGCCGGAGCTTTGGCTGGTAAGCACTTAACGCAGATTAGCACTGGAGATGACTACGCCTGCGCCCTAGATACCGCAGGCCAAGCCTACTGCTGGGGGAGTAACCGGTACGGCCTGCTCGGCGACGGCACGACCATCAGTCGCCGTACCCCAACAGTTGTCAAGCAGAGCGGTATACGCTTTGACCCGGGTATCGGCGGGCAGGTGCTGAGCGTTGGAGGCAGATCGGTCTGCGCCGTTAATCACGACGATCGCCTGTACTGCTGGGGGGATAATACATACGGTCAGATTGGCGACGGTACTTTAGGCGTTCCACGCCTTGCGCCGTCGGCAGTTGACGCCCACCAGCTACACCCTATTCAGGTGTCTACGGGAGGTGGTAGGTATATGGCTCATTCGTGCACTCTTGATCTTGGGGGGCGTTTATACTGCTGGGGTAGTAACTCTAGGGGTCAGCTTGGTGACGGCACGCTAGAGCCATACAGACATTCTCCGAAGATCGTCAACGGCGTAGGGCGTAGGGGGTGGTTGGCTGAAAAGCGCGTCTCCCAGGTGTCTGCTGGTAATAGTCGTACCTGTGCTATCGACACCGGAGGTAAGGCGTATTGCTGGGGTTGGAATTTTTACGGAGAGATCGGTAATGGTGTCGGACAGAATCGCAGTTCTCCGACCGGTATTAGCTATGGCTGGCTAGGAGGACGGTACTACTCCTTGTCTCAGATATCTGCAGGAGGGTTTTACACTTGCGCGCTTAATACTGAAGGTAGGTCGTACTGCTGGGGGTTTAATGGGCATGGGCAGCTAGGATTTGATGATGCTTATTATTCGTACGTCCCGCGACCAGTCAGTAACTCCGGTGCTTTGTCGGGTAAGCGACTGGTGAAAATAGCTGCTGGCTACTATCACACTTGTGCTCTTGACACTGAGGGCAGGGCATACTGCTGGGGCGCTAATAACCACGGCCAGATAGGCAACGGAGCCGTTAGACGATCATCCGGGACCAAGTACGGAGGAGGGCCTGCTGCAGTCGACAGGACAGGGGTTTTGCGGGATAAGAGGCTGGTGGATATTAGCGTAGGGTTATATCATACCTGTGCCCTTAGCTCAGAAGGGCAGGCGTACTGCTGGGGAAACAATGGTTCAGGCCAGCTTGGTAACGGAGGCTCCAGTGACAGTGTGGCCCCTGTACTGGTAGATATGTCCAGGGTTTCGTCGGGCGGGCGGTTGGTGCGAATCTTCTCTTCTGGGGACTCCAATAGCACCTGCTCTTATGACGTTGCCGGCCAAGTTTACTGCTGGGGGCAGAATGATCACGGCCAACTTGGCGACGGCACTACCGCCGATCGCAACGCCCCAACCCCCGTCTACCCAACTATTTATAAAACCTATAAGAAGATAAAATATTGACCATTGACCTGGAGAGGTCGTGTTTTACCGCGAGCCTGGAGTAGACATTTACCGGTTTTGCCGCCGCGAGCCGCAAACAGCCATGAAGACATCCGCCAGATTCTTGGGCCATTTATGCGTCTTCATCTCGAGACTGGGCCAGAAATTGTCTCAGGCGGCAGCGCCTGCTCGAGATCTAGCCTGTAAAATGGTTCAGTATTTTCTTTACATAACTCCGTATAAGCGTGAGCACTTTATGTGTTCAAGACGGCTCTTCTAAGCATATATTTTGCTCGCTACCACCGCTTAGAGGTAATACGATCTAGCGCCATAAAATCCTCGGTCGCTTAATGGCGAAACTTAAAAAGTGAACAGGCGATCTACACAGGCAGGGCGGAGAAGATAAGATTAATTTTTAAACCTAAGCTTTGGTAAATTTTTTCTAAATAAATCACTTCATGTTAAAATATAATTAAATAAGCGTAAAGTATAGTTACAGCTTAATATCGGGGATATAATAGACCAGAAACAATTTAATCAAATATTTAACAAGCTAGAATCTATGGACGGCAAATTAGGTTCACTTAGCACCGAGGTTAGAGCCAATAAAGAGTCCACAGACAAGAAGTTCGAGGCCATAGATCAACGCTTTGACAAAATCGACCAACGTATGGATGGCATGGACCAGCGCTTCGACAAGATCGACCAGCGCATGGACGGCATGGATCGATGCTTCGATACAATTGAGCGGAAGCACGACGAATCGCAAAAGATGATCGCTGAAGCCTACGAAGACCTTGGCTCTCGTCAGTACGACACCGAAGACGAGGTGGCTAAACTTAGAGCTTGGGATGAGCGTTACGAGAAACTCATGAAGGAGATTGACGAGCAAAAAGTGCGCCACGAAGAGACCATGCAGGCAGTCGACAACCTTATTAAGCGCCATGATCAGATGATGCTGGAAAACGCCGCTAGCGCCGCTCAGAACCAGAGATTGGAGACTAGAATAGACGACTGCGAAGAGCGGATTACTAAACTAGAGCAGCGCACGGCTTAGGTTTAAGGTCTAGACTTCAGACTTGCGCTTAGTGCGCCAATGCTTAAGGGCAAGAATACAGTTATAACAGCTGTTATGGCGACTAAAAGCGGCCGTGAGGCGTAAGAAAAAGCCCACGAAAAACACGGTAACAAAGCTGTAAAATTATTTTAAAGGCGCGAACATGGCGGCACCTTACCTCTTGTATGTTGGGCCAGAATCCCGAGTTTTTCGCCGTAAAGCGTATGCCTTGTATGTTACGGCTCTTTAGGCCCACCATATGTATCTTACACAAAAGCTGACAGGTAGTTCACAGTTTTTAGGCTATAGCAACATGAATATTGAGCCGTGTAAATAGATCAAGAAACGTCATCAAACTTCCGTCAACTTGCGGAAGTTTTTATTTTATTGTTGCTCCAGATAGGGGAGTATAGCGGTTTAAATAGTGTCCCGCGAAGCCCCGTAGCATGGCTTAAACCACGAGCGTTATTACGCTTTTATTTTCCCCGAAAACAAAAAGAAACCGCCTAAATCTCGTCTAGGTGGTTTATGTGTTGCGGCCGTTTAGGTCGCTATGATAAATGTTCACTCGACATCTAAGCCCACTTTTAACTCATCAGTAGCGGCTCGGAAGTGTGATCAAGAACGCTATCTACCTGCATGAACTTGGCCTCTTCCAGCCTTGACAAGTCGCTGTATATGTTGTGTCGCATAAGGGGTACAAATAAAATCCTTCCACCCGAGACTCGGCTGGAAGGATTTTTGCGCTCGGAGTTCTGCTTAACCCCGGATAGTGTAGGAATATAAAATTGGGTTTGGCATTAGTCTCAAAGAGCTAACGCCAAGCCCATCACTCAGATTGTAACGTAGGCACAGAATTGAACTAGGTTTGCAGGGGGTTTACTGCCTAGTTGTTAGCGCCTTCCCCTAGGCCAATTAGCGAGGCCATCTGATGCGTGTAGAGTTCTTTCGACTTACCCTCTGGCCAATGGGCGGCAACGGCAAAGTACAGGTAGCCGTTTTTCTCGACGGTAGCTAACCCAATTTCGCGAATGTCTTGATCGTCCCAGAACTCATTGTCCCAGCCTTCGTCGGGCATATCGTTTTCAAGCTGCTCTTTAAGCTCATCGATAGTCATGCCGGAATTTTCAAACTCGGTGACTAGCTGGTCGATCGGTAGTCGGTAGAACCCGATCTCAATTTCGGCGTCTGAGGGGTAGCTTTTGTAGTAGCCCACTTGGTTGAACCAGAAAACCGATTCTGAATCAACGTCTTTTAGAGCGCTCTGAGCGGCGTCATTTAGTTCCTTTGTCTGTGTCACATTTTCCGCGGCAAAATAGTCCGTGACTCGTTCGGTGACAAGCTCGACGATAGCTGTGCGGTCATCTTTTGGTGCTGAT
>Ga0079226_10001105_pt1 | contig 20471 bp, 20 predicted proteins | sample Poulit2014_FD_76345 | JGI IMG/M metagenome (GOLD analysis project Ga0079226, IMG submission 76345) | Agricultural soil microbial communities from Georgia to study Nitrogen management - Poultry litter 2014 | ecosystem: Environmental > Terrestrial > Soil > Agricultural land | place: USA: Georgia... | reverse complement strand
TGCATGAAAAAACCAGTAAATTTGAAAAACAACTAGAACTACACTATCAAGTTGCGGATTTCTATGAAAAAGAAATTTTTCCGACGACACATCTAGTTCCTGCCAATAGAACCAATTTTATTTTACTTGAAGACGGGCCTTTTTATTTGACGGATATTCATTTTCATAAACCAAGTGAACATTTGATTGATCATTTGCAAGAAGATATTGAATTTCATTTTGTTCATCAAAACGAAAAACAGGAAGTAGTGGTATTGGGCGTTTTATTTCATCTTAATGATGATAAAACCCAATTTTACAATAAAATGACAGAAAAAGATTGGGATCTGTCAGAAAAGAAACATACCTTTGATCCAGGCTCTTTCTTTTCTGATCAAGCTCATTTTTTTCAGTACCTGGGATCATTGACCACACCACCGACAAATGGTCCAGTGCAATGGTTTGTATTTGATGGAGTAGGAGAGATGTCACGAAAATTTTTAACTAATTTCCACTTACATGTCAAACAAAATGCGCGTCCCTTGCAAGCTCTGAACCAACGAAACATTTGTTGGGGAAATCTTTCAAACTAATAAAAAGTCACTTTCCTATTTTTAAGAAAGTGACTTTTTATTAGTTGCTTAGCTTTTTAATCGTTTCTTCATGGGGGGTAACATAATACGTGGTTTGGTTTTCGTATATGACATAACCAGGTTTGGCACCATTTGGTTTATGAATGTGCTTTACTTGAACCAGATCAACAGGCACTTGTGCTGAAAAACGATACTTTGAAAAATAAGCTGCCAGTTCGGCTGCCTCAAGAATCGTCGTTTCAGAGGGCTCATTGCTTTTAATAATGACATGAGAACCGGGAATATTTTTGGCATGTAACCAATAGTCGGTTTTTCTGGCCGTTTTTAAAGTTAATCGGTCATTTTGCAAGTTATTTTTGCCAACCAAGAGTTCTGTTTGATCAGAAGAAGTAAATCGGGCCGGCTGTGATTTCTTTTGCTTTTTCTTCTTTTGTCGTTTTTGTACTTTCAAATACCCTTGTTCTGTCAATTCCTCGCGAATCGTCGGTAAATCAGTAGGATCGGCTAGTTCTAATTGGTCCTGCACGGATTCTAAATAATCGATTTCTTCTTTACTTTCACGTATTTGCGTATGAACCAGTTTGACAGCATTTCGGAGTTTTTGATACCGTTGAAAATATTTTTGCGCATTTTGACTAGGTGTTAATGCTGGGTCTAAAGTAATTTTTAACGGGCGATCTTCATCATAATAATTGGCCAAAACTACAGAATCAACACCTCTTGGAACTTCATACATAAACGTAGTGAGTAATTCACCTTTTTCCCGATAAATCTCTGCATTTTCAGATTCCTTTAAGGTCGCTTGTCGTTTCTCGAGCTTACTTCGATTTCGTTTTAATTCATTTTCGATTTTTTTAAGTAACTCATTTCCCTGTTGTCTGACTCGATCACGCTGGGCTTTTTCATGATAAAAACGGTCGAGAAGTAAACTTAAAGACGAAAAAGTTTCCGTCTCTACTGCTTGTTCTGCTAAATGGCGATAAGCAATCGGAGTGAAAAACTCTTTTTTTTCAGTAGCGATAAAACAAGGCGTCGTTTTTTCTATCAATTCTTTAAAGAAGGCCTGCCAAGTTTTTAATTTTTCATTGGGACTTTCTTGAAGTCGAAAAATAATTTCTTCGGCTGTATCTCTCCCTAGTCCTTGAAATTGCTGTTGTAAAGCTTTCGCGCTCATGGGTTCCAAACGGGTCAGGCGTTCAAAAACTTCTGTATCAGAAGCTTGAAAAGGATTTAAACTATTTTGTTTGGGTGGTGCGATATAATCAGCACCGGGCAGCAACAAACGGTAGGTATTTTGTGAGCTGCCAATGTGTTTGATGACATCTAAGATTTTGCCGGTTTCTTTATTCATTAATAAAACAGTACTGTGGCGTCCCATTAATTCTACAATCAATACGATGTCTTGAAGGTCTCCTAGTTCATTACGATGTTTAAAGGTAAAGTGGATGACGCGATCATTAGCGATTTGTTGAATCGATTGTAAGATTGCGCCGTCTAGGTATTTTCGCAACATCATCACAAAATTCGGGGGCGTTTCTGGATTAATATAGGTCATCTCTGTCAATTGCACACGAGCATAACTTGGATGGGCCGAAAGTAATAATTTTTGGTTTTTTCGGTTCGCTCTAATTGTTAAAACGATTTCGTTTTCATAAGGTTGTTGAATTTTACTGATTCGACCATTTACTAGTTTTTCTTTTAATTCATTGACCATTAAATGGGTGAATACACCATCAAAAGACATGTTTCATCCCTCATTTCTTTTTTCTTTTCTGCTTCTATTATAACGAAAAACAGGAAAAAAAGAAATACGCACAAAAAGCGTAGACAAATTTAACAAATTGGCTTTGTTTTTTAATAAAACGTCTCTTAAGATGCAATCTTATCTTGACGAGTCTATATAAAAATTGCTACTATAAATAAAAAGAAACGGTTGATATAAGGTGGAAATGTCATGAAGCAAAAACAAGAGTGGACGTCAAAAGTAAAAGAAAAGGCCAAAAAGGGTGGGTATCTTTTCAAGATGCTGTCTATGCAAATCAGAAAAAGACCTTGCTTTATGTTGTAAGTGGTCTTATTATTGTATGTTTGGCAACAGTATTGATGATTAAATTAAATGATACAATCCGAACGCAACAAGTCAATAATATTACCCATAATGATTTTTCTATTAAGAAGGTCAAACCATTAGATTACACAACAGCGGATACGACTATCAAAGAGAAAAAAGCCGTTTCGGTCATGTTCTCTAAAACGTATGGTCGAAATTATCTTGAAGTACAAGAGCTGCTTACCAAAAAAGAAGTAGAGTTGAATCGTACGTTCTATTATTATCCTATCGTATATAATACAGATGACTTGATTAAAAACTACCAAATTGATCCTGAGAAAATCACTTTTATCTTTTTTGAAGAGGGGAAAGAGAAAAATCGCTTTGTTTACGAAGATTTAGAAGCACCTGTAACAAGTTTCATTCCTGAGCTGAATCGTTTACCGATGTGGAACATTCAAGAAGAATCAGCAAATTCTGAAAATTAAGCAAAAATCTGTTGACGAATCTATTTTAATAGCGTATGATGAATTTAATTTAAAACACGAAAGAGGAGAACCCGTCATGAATCAAGTAAGCATTCAACTAAATTGGCAAAACTGGCGTAGACAATTGTTGTATTGACGGGAGATACTCGTAGATACAACATTTTAGAGTACATTCTAAAACTTGTATCTATGTCGGAATAATAAATGAGGCCGCATAGACAAAAACTATGTGGCATTTGTTTTGCAAAAAAACAGTTGCCTAAGTGCAGCTGTTTTTTATTTTGAAAAGAAAAGGGGAGAAAAAGATGAAAAATAAAGGGTTAATTGTCACAATAATTTTATTAGGAGTTATTTTAATTGGCACATTTACTTATGAAATGGGACAAAAAAACGTTACAACTGAAACGACAACAAAGGAAATAAAGACAGTTGGTATCTTACAATTTGTAAGCCACCCAGCATTGGATCAAATTTATGAAGGGGTTGTAGATACATTAGAAAAAGAGGGATTTAAAGAAGGAGAGAACTTTAAAATTGAGTTTCAAAATGGACAAGCAGACCAGAGTAAACTAGCCACCATGAGTGAACAACTTGTTAACAAAAAGGCAGATGTTTTGGTAGGTATTGCAACACCAGCCGTTCAAGCTTTGGCAAATGCAACTTCTAATCTTCCAATCGTTATGGGGGCTGTCACCGACCCGGTAAGTGCGGGATTGGTTAATGATAGCGAGCATCCCGATAAAAACATTACTGGTGTTTCAGACAAAGCGCCTGCAGATAAACAAATTCTTTTAGGCACTCAATTACTTCCTGATGCTAAATCAGTTGGGATGCTTTATTCTTCAACTGAGGATAATTCAAAGTATCAAGTACAAGAAGCCAAAAAAGCGGCGGAAGAGTTGGGCCTTGAGGTAAAGACATTCGCGATTCCATCTAGTAATGAAATCAGTCAAACGGTACAGGTCATGAGTGACCAGGTCGATTTTATTTATATTCCTTTAGATAACACCATTGCCAATGCGATGCCAACCGTCATTAATGAAGCCAATAAAAAGAAAATTCCTGTGATTCCGTCTGTTGATACCATGGTAGAACAAGGTGGCTTAGCGACGATTGGAATCAACCAATATAACTTGGGCGTAAAAACTGGGGAAATGGCTGCCCAACTTTTAAAAGGTGAGAAAAAAATAGAAGAACTGCCTATCTATACGTTTAAGGATGGCGAAACTTTAATCAATAAAGAGCAAGCAGATTTTCTTGGAGTAGATATTCCTAAAGAAATTTTAGACGAAGCCACAGAAATAGGAGGAGATACAAAATGATCATATCATCGATTGGACAAGGCTTTTTATGGAGTATTCTTGGGTTAGGCGTTTTTATGACCTATCGTATTCTTGATTTTCCAGACATGACAACAGAAGGCTCTTTTCCCTTGGGTGGGGTAGTTTGTGTAACAGCTATCGTCCATGGTTTTTCCCCGCTTATGGGTACTCTTTTAGGAATCGGTGCCGGAATGATAGCTGGTTTAGTCACAGGGCTACTTTATACAAAAGGAAAGATTCCCGTTATTCTTTCAGGAATTTTAGTGATGTCTTCTTTAAATGCAGTGATGTTGTTTGTCATGAAGTCACCGAATCTTTCCTTACTAAATCACTCGAGTCTATTTGACTTATTTCGAATCAGTTCTATTCCTGAGTATTATGATACGATCTTTGTTGGACTTATTGCGGTAATTGTCGTAGTCACCTGTCTTTATTTCTTTTTTAATACACAATTTGGACAAGCCTATATTGCCACAGGAGACAATGAGCAAATGGCCAAATCTCTAGGTATTAAAACTGATAAAATGAAAATCATTGGCTTAGTACTCTCTAACGGAGTTATCGCGTTATCTGGGGCGTTGATTGCTCAAAATGATGGATATGCCGATGTTAGTAAAGGAATTGGCGTCATTGTCATTGGACTGGCTTCGATTATTATCGGGGAAGTTTTATATGGTGAATTAACATTTTTTGAACGATTATTAGCAATTGTCATTGGAAGTATCATCTATCAATTGTTGATTTTATTAGTCATCCGTGTTGGCTTAGACACAACCTATTTAAAATTTTTCTCCGCCGTTGTATTGGCCATCTGTCTGTTGATTCCCCGTTTTAAAGAATTGTTAGGTCTAAATAACCGTCTTAAAAAGGAGGAAAACTAATGCCTTTATTAGAAATTAAAAATGGAACAAAAGTCATCAGTAATGGCGCTCATGAAACCAAACGATTACTTAACAACATCAATTTAAAGATTGAAAAAGGACAATTTGTAACAGTTTTGGGAGGAAATGGGGCAGGAAAAAGCACCTTGTTCAATACAATTAGCGGAACCACTCGTTTAACCAAAGGCCAGGTATTTATTTCTGGAAAAGAAATCACTCATTTATCTGAAGAAGATCGCGCCAGTGTCATTTCTCGTGTTTTTCAAGACCCCAAAATGGGAACAGCTCCTCGGATGACCGTTGCAGAGAACCTTTTATTGGCTTTAGGCAGAGGTCAAAAAAGAAAATTAAAACTACGCAATTTAGCGGATAGAACAGAAGAATTTAAGGCCTTATGTCGCCAAACTGAAAACGGCTTAGAGGATAAGCTCAATACGCCAACGGGTGATTTATCAGGGGGTCAACGCCAAGCTTTAAGTCTTTTGATGGCAACAATCACCTCTCCTGATGTTCTTTTATTAGATGAACATACCGCCGCCTTAGATCCCAAAACGGCTAAGAAATTAATGGAAATGACCGCTGAAAAGATTGCCGAACAACAATTGACTTGTCTAATGATCACTCATCGCATGGAGGACGCATTGAAATATGGCAACCGTCTGATTGTTATGCAAAAAGCTGAAGTCATTCAAGATTTAAATGAAGAAGAAAAGAGTCATCTAACCATGAATGACTTATTGCATTTCTTTGAAGAAATTTTGTAAAAAAGTAAGAACAAACGATGATCAGTAAGTCGTAGAAACCTTTGCGATTTTATTTAAGGCTCCGTTACCATTCACGGCTAATTTTCTGACCAAGGCACACTATACAAATGTGTCTGCTATTGTCAGCGGTGGGACGAATACAAGAACTCATTTGACCGTGAGTGGTAACAAGGTTCCAGCTGAGGATAAAAATTATTTCAAAAAAAGTATTGACAATTTTCTGACAAAACTTTATACTTGATTCAATCTTAACTCAACTAGGAGTGATTCAAATGATCTGTCAACAAATTTCAAAATTGAATCGTTATTACTTTAGCTATTTTAGATAGTTTGTATTCATGAAGACCATGGATACAAACAAGCAAGTTTGTATCTATGATGGCTAGAGCATTTTGTTGAGTAAAAGCCACGTAGATCAGAAATCTATAGTGGTTAATAAGTAGCTAATTATTATTTTTGTTCTTGATATCAAGACACCCACTGTAGAGCGTTCAATCAACAGTGGGTGTCTTTTCATTTTAAAAAAAGGAGTGTGTTAACGATAAAAATTTCAGAGATCAGTGGTGAGACTCGTTTGGCAGGATTTATAGCTGATCCAGCACAACATAGTTATTCACCAAGGATGCATAATTTAGCTTTTCAATTGACACAAACCGATGCCATCTACCTAGCGTTTACTGTCAAAAAAGAAGATCTTAAAGAAGCGATTCAATCAATACGGAGCCTAAATATGCTAGGTGTCAATATTTCTATGCCTCACAAAATAGCGGCAATGAATTATGTGGATGAATTAAGTAAATCGGCACGTTTGATTGGAGCGATTAACACAATCGAAAATAAAGCAGGACGATTGATTGGCCATAATACAGATGGTATCGGCTTTATGTCAAGTCTAGCAGCAGAAAAAGTTCCTTTCAAAGAAAAGACATTCACCGTTTTAGGAGCTGGTGGTGCGGCCAATGCGATTATTTGTCAAGCGGCAATTGAAGGTGTTAAAAAAATTAATGTCTTTAGCCGTAAAGGAAAAAACTATGACAACATGCAAGCTAAAATCAGCCATATTCAAACAAGTACAGGTTGTCGTGTTTATTTATATGAATTTCTAGATTCCAAACAATTAAATTGTTGCCTATTAGAATCTGATTTGCTAGTCAATTGTACCAGTATTGGAATGAATGACAATCAGACACCATTAGCAAACTTTGAAGCTATTTCTGCTCAACTGGTTGTCTGCGATATTATTTACAAACCAGAAGAAACGGCTTTGTTAAAAAAAGCAAAGGCGAGAGGGGCTACTACCTTTAACGGAATAGGGATGCTATTGTATCAAGGAGCAGCAGCTTTTGAAATATGGACAGGTAAACAAATGCCGCTACAAGAAATTTATTCAGTTCTTAAAAAAACCATTTAAAAAAAGGGAGTCGATGAAGATGATTATTATTATGGAGCCTGAAGCAACACATGAACAAATCGATACTGTATTAGAAAGAATTCAAGAAATTGGATTGAATGTTCAAATTAATAAAGGAAGCGAACAAGTCGTTTTAGGGTTAATTGGAGATACTCGACATATCCAAGATGTGGCTTTCCAAAGATATAAAGGAGTTGCCAAAACCGTTCGAATTTCAAATACTTATAAATTGACTTCCCGCGAGTTTCATCCTCAAGATACAGTCGTTGATGTAGACGGCGTAAAAATAGGCGATGGTAGTTTTGTTACGATGGCAGGGCCTTGCTCAATTGAAGGGCTAGACCAAATCCGTGAAACGGCTCGAATGGCTAAAGCTGGAGGGGCAAAAATTTTGCGAGGTGGCGCCTATAAACCACGTACATCACCTTATGCTTTTCAAGGGTTAGAAGAAGAAGGATTACGTTATATCCGTCAGGCTGCTGATGAATTTGATATGAAAGTGATTACTGAAGTCATGGACGTTGAACATATCGAAGTAGTCGCAAAATACGCCGATATTTTACAAATTGGCGCTCGCAACATGCAAAATTTTAAGTAACTTGCTGCAGTGGGTAAAACAGGAAAGCCGATTGGATTAAAGCGTGGTATTTCCGGAACGATTGATGAATGGCTAAATGCAGCGGAATACATTGCTGTTTCAGAAAAAAGTCCCGTTATTTTTATTGAACGTGGTATCAGAACCTATGAAACAGCAACCAGAAATACATTTGACTTAAGTGCGGTACCGTTAATTAAAAAATTAAGTCATTTTCCTATCATTGTTGATCCAAGCCATGGTACAGGTGTTTGGGATTTAGTAACACCAATGGCAAGAGCCGGGGTTGCTGCAGGAGCGGATGGGTTAATTGTAGAAATTCACCCAGATCCGGAAAAAGCCTGGTCAGATGGACCACAATCCTTAAATGAAAAAAACTACCTAAAAATGATGAAAGAAGTTAACGTCATGACCGAAGCCATGAAAAAAATAAATGAATTGAAAGGAGATAAATAAAATGCTACATGTGGCTTTAAAGGATAAATCCTATGATATAAAAATCAAGCGAAATGGATTAAAAGAATGTGGCCAATGGGTTTCTGAATTATGGACACCACAAAAAGTTGCTGTTATTTCCGATAGTCGCGTAGCTCCTTTATATGCACAAATGGTCTTAGATGCTTTAAAAGAGGAAAATTTTACGCCTTATCTTTTTGTTGTTCCTGAAGGAGAAGCCAGCAAGTCTTTTAAGCAAGCTCAGATCCTGTATGATAAAATGACAGATGCTGATTTTACCAGAAGCGATGGAGTTATTGCTTTAGGTGGCGGCGTTATTGGAGATTTAGCTGGTTTTGTCGCTTCTACGTACATGCGTGGTCTTCATTTTTTACAAATTCCGACTTCTTTATTGGCGCAAGTAGACTCTAGCATTGGTGGGAAAACAGCGGTAAATACTGACAAAGCAAAAAATTTAGTAGGAACTTTTTCGCAACCAGATGGTGTCTTGATTGATCCACAAGTGCTAGATACTTTAGAAGATCGTATTTTACAAGAGGGCATTGCTGAAATTATCAAGGCCGCAGCGATTGCAGATTTAAAATTGTGGCATTTATTAGAAACGATTGAAGATGAATTTGAGTTGCGAGAACGCGCAGAGGAGGTGCTTCTTCCTTCGTTGATCGTGAAAAAAGAAGTGGTTGAAGCTGATGAGTTCGATCAGGGGAGTCGCTTAATTTTAAACTTTGGTCATACAATTGGTCACGCCTTAGAAAAAAATGCTGGTTATGGTACGATTAGTCATGGAGAAGGTGTGGCGATGGGAATGATTGCTATTTCTACACATGCTGAAAAAATTGGCCAAACACCATCTGGTACAACAAAGAAATTAAAGAAAATGATTCAAAAGTACCATATTCCTTTACAGCAAAAAAAAGAAGACAAACAAGCACTTTATCAAACAATCATGCATGACAAAAAAACACGTGGCGATAAGATAAAAATTATTTTATTAGAAAAAATCGGAAAAGCAAAAATTGTGACTATTTCTCTTGATCAAATGCAAGAATTTTTATGATTGACTGGAATTCATTCAAAACATGAAGGAGAATAAATATGCGATATATCACAGCAGGAGAATCTCATGGGCCAGAACTTACCGCAATCATTGAAGGCATTCCAGCCGGGTTAGCCTTGAGTGCAGAAGATATCAACATAGAATTAGCCAGAAGACAAGTAGGGTATGGCCGTGGGGGACGAATGATCATTGAAAAAGATCGAGTAAAAATCACTTCAGGTATCCGTCATGGCAAAACATTAGGTTCACCTATTACCTTAACCGTTGAAAATAAAGACTGGAAAAATTGGCGAACAGTAATGAGCATTGAAGAAGTTGCTGATAAAGATAAAAAACTACGTCAAGTGGTTCGTCCTCGCCCAGGACACGCAGACCTTGTCGGTGGAATGAAATATCATCATAGTGATTTAAGAAATGTCTTAGAACGCTCTTCAGCCAGAGAAACAACCATGCGTGTCGCCATTGGGGCTATTGCTAAGAAAATTTTGCATGAATTGAACATCGTTGTGGCAGGCCATGTGGTAAAGCTTGGCGGTATTAAAGCCGATGTTCCAGAAAATATCACCTTAGCTGAAATCAAAGAAAAAGCTGAACATTCCGATGTTCGTGTTGTTGATGGATCCATTGAAGAAAAAATGCGTCAGTTAATTGATCAAACCAAACGAAACGGTGATACGATTGGCGGTACAGTCGAGGTTTTGGTTGGTGGTGTTCCTGCCGGTCTGGGAAGTTATGTGCAATGGGATAAAAAATTAGATGCAAAAATTGCCCAAGCAGTTGTGAGTATCAATGCTTTTAAAGGGGCCGAATTTGGCGTTGGATTTGAAGCAGCAAACCTTCCTGGCTCGAAAGTTATGGATGAAATTATTTGGGATGAAGCAAGCGGATATACAAGAAAAAGTAATAACTTAGGAGGATTTGAAGGTGGTATGACCAATGGCGAACCGATTGTGGTAAGAGGGGTTATGAAGCCAATTCCAACCTTATACAAGCCGTTACAAAGTGTCGATATCACAACAAAAGAAGCCTATAAAGCTAGCGTGGAACGTTCTGATAGCACAGCGGTTCCAGCGGCTTGCATCGTTTGTGAAAATGTAGTCGCCACAGTGGTAGCAAATGAAATCTTAGAAAAATTTTCTAGCGATTCTTTTGAAGAACTTGTAAAAGAAGTCGCGCAGTATCGTGAGTACTTACAAGCATACTAGACTAGGTAAAAGGAGGAAGTCATGAAAAAAAATATCATGATTATTGGACTTGGTTTGATTGGTTCATCACTAGCTGTTTGTATTAAAAAAGAACATCCAGACGCACAATTGTTAGGCTGGGATGTTTCTAAAGATACGTGTCAAGCAGCCATTGAAGAAGAAATCGTTCATCGTATTCCTCATTCTTTTGAAAGTGGCGCCGTATTGGCAGATTATATTATTCTAGCAGTGCCAGTTAAAACGGCGATTCATTATTTAAATCGTCTGGAAGGTTTGGCGTTAAAAGAAACAGTATTGGTTACTGATACAGGAAGTACCAAGCAAGAAATAATGGCAGTCGCTCAATCTTTGTCTTTTGATTTCATTGGGGGACATCCTATGGCAGGTTCACACAAATCAGGTATAACGGCTGTGAATGCTTCTTTATTTGAAAATGCCTTTTACATCTTTACCGATGATACAACTCAGAAAAAGGCATCACGCATTCACGAACTAAAACAACTATTACAAGGAACTCGGGCTAAATTTGTACAACTAGCTCCTCAAGAACATGATTGTATTACTGGGATGTTTAGTCATCTGCCACATATCATAGCTGCTGGTTTAGTCAATCAGTCACAAATTTTTGATGATCATTTTCCAGAAGCTTCTCGATTTGCTGCAGGAGGATTTCGTGATATGACACGAATCGCTTCTTCTGATCCTTCCATGTGGACCGATATATTGTTGAGTAATCAGACACTTCTGTTGGAATTAATTAAAAATTGGCAAGTACAAACCTCCCAAGTTATCAATTGGATCCAACAAGAAGATGCTCAATCCATTTATCACTTTTTTGAAAATGCCAAAGATATCAGGGATCATTTGCCGATAACCGATAAAGGAACGTTACCTGCTTTTTATGATTTAATGGTGGATGTACCAGATTATCCAGGCGTAATTGGTGAAGTCACCACAATTTTAGGACAAGAAAAACTATCCCTAATGAATCTAAAAATTTTGGAAACACGTGAAGACATTGTTGGCGTTTTACAAATCAGTTTCAAGACTAAGTCAGACCTACAAAAAGCCAAACGATGCATCGAAAATCAGACAAATTATCATTGTCGCTTACTTTAGGAGGACATTATGGAGTTAAAAAAAGGAGCTCCCTTAACTGGAGAATTAATGGTTCCAGCAGATAAATCTATTTCTCATCGTGCCGTCATGTTTGGTGCTATTTCTCATGGAAAAACCATCATCAAAAACTTCTTACGTGCACAAGATTGTATGAGTACGGTGCATGCTTTTGAATCTTTAGGAGTTTCAATTGAGGATGATGGACAAGTGATTACAGTTGAAGGAAAAGGATTTGAAGGTTTATCGCCGTCTACAGAGCCGATAAACGTTGGTAATTCTGGTACCACGATTCGCTTATTAATGGGCCTTTTATCAAAAACAGGATTTGAAACAACCTTATTTGGCGATGATTCATTGAATAAACGCCCTATGGATCGAGTGATAGATCCCTTAAAAGAAATGGGAGCAGTTATTGAAGGGTCCGGTCCTTCTCTTTTTCCCCCCGTTACAATCAAGGGACAACATGTTTTAAAACCTATTGACCATCAGATGGCTGTTGCTAGTGCACAAGTAAAATCTGCCATTCTTTTTGCGGCAATACAAGCAAAAGGAACTTCTCATATCATCGAAAAAGAACGATCAAGAAACCATACAGAGGAAATGATTAAACAATTTGGTGGAGAAATCTCTGTTTCAGGTAAAGAAATTTTTATTTCTGGTCCTCAAAAGCTTGTAGGCAAGGAAATCACCGTTCCAGGAGATATATCTTCTGCTGCCTTTTTCATAGCGGCTGCTACATTGGTAAAAGATAGTTCAATTACTTTAAAAAATGTGGGAGTCAATCCAACACGAACAGGAATTTTAGAAGTGTTAGACAAAATGGGGGCAAAAATAAAAGTCTGTTCCTATGACAAAATAAACCAAGCTTGTGATTTACAAGTCGAGGCAGCTAACCTTTTGGCCACCACTATTTCTGGTGAGCTCATTCCTCGTTTGATCGATGAATTACCGATCATTGCCTTGCTTTCTACACAAGCCAAAGGAACAACGATTATTTCTGACGCACAAGAATTAAAAGTCAAAGAAACGAATCGCATCGATGCTACTGTTGAAGAGCTTAAAAAAATGGGAGCTGATATTGAGGCTACTGAGGATGGTTTAATCATTCATGGGCCAACTCCTTTACACAAAGCAACGGTCTCTAGTCGTGGAGATCATAGAATCGGCATGATGTTACAAGTTGCAGCGCTTGTAGCAGACGGACCAGTAATTTTGCAAAAGTCAGAAGCTGTCGCAATTTCATATCCCAATTTTTTCAACGATATGTCTTCTTTGCTATCTGAAACGGGTGAATAAAATGAAACAAATGATATTAATTGGTTTTATGGGTGCTGGTAAATCGACTGTGGGCAAACTTCTTGCCCAAAAAGTTCAGTTGCCTTATTTAGATTTAGATGAATATTTGGAAAAAAAATATAATTTGTCGATTGACGAGTATTTTTCACAATATGGAGAGGCAAGTTTTCGCGAAAAAGAAAAAAAATTATTAAAAGAATTAAGTCAGACAGAAGGTGTTCTATCAACTGGTGGTGGGATTATAACCAATGAAGAAAGTCGTTCTTTTTTAAAAAATAATCCCTCAGTCATTTACTTAAAGACTAGTTTTGATGAACTACTTTTACGCTTAAAGGCAGATCAAAAAAACATACGTCCGATGATACTTGAAAAAACGGAAGCTGAAATAAACAGTCTTTATTTGTCGAGAGTAATTTGGTATGAAGATAGTGCAAAGATTCATGTCGAAACCACCAATCGTTCTCTAGAAGCAATTGTCCAAGAAATCATTGAAAAAGCAGGTGATATTTAGTGAAATATGGTTATCTGGGTCCTAAAAATTCTTTTTCTTTTGAAGCACTACAAGCCATTATTTATGACGAAACAGCAGTCTGTGTCTCGTTTGCATCCATTCCTTTATGTATTCAAGCTTTGAAAGAAAATATGATTGATTATGCCATTGTCCCCATTGAAAATTCTTTAGAAGGATCTGTTCACGCAACAGTTGATAGTTTATTTCGGCTGAAGGATACTTATGTTGCACAAGAAATCGTACTACCAATTAGACAACAGTTAATGGGCACAAACGCTATTACAAACCCACAGAAAATTTTGTCACACCCCCAAGCTCTGGCTCAATCACAGACTTTTTTGGAGAAAAACTATCCTAATGTAACATTAGAGGCCGTCAATTCAACGACACTTGCTGCAGAATATGTTTTTCAACATCCAGAAGAATCAGTATTGGCTATTGCCTCAAAAAAGGCAGCAGAAGAGTATGAACTGACAATTCTTGCTAAAGATATCCAAGATAATGAATTTAATCAAACTCGTTTTTGGTTATTAACAAATCAAAACGTTTATGTAGAACGTTCATCTGAATTAACTTTGAAAAAAACATTATTTATCACCTTGCCAGCTAATCGACCAGGGGCGCTACACCAAGTATTATCAGCTTTTGCTTGGCGCTTTATCGATTTAAGTAAAATCGAGTCTCGTCCTCTCAAGACTGGTCTAGGGGAGTATTTTTTTATTATAGACTTAGTAATTGATAATAATCAGCAGCTTATCGATTATGCGATTTCAGAAATCGAGCAACTTGGAGGAACGATTCAAAGTTTAGGGACATATCCTATTTTATCAGTCAAAAATAACTAAAAAGGATTTTTTAAAAGTTGAGATTTTCTTTACCTTTCAATCAACCCTTTCTTTCCTTATTGGTTTCGTTTAAACTATACTAGCAAAGTTAAATTTCGAAACGACTAGTGGAGGACACAGACAATGAGTCGAATGGATCGTTACCATAATAATGAATCAGATAAAAAAGAAAAATCAAACCTCTTTTCAAGAAGAAAATTAAACCAAAAAGATCAAAAGACTACTGATTACGAAGACGATCAGGATAGCTATTATTATGATCAGAGAAATGAACAAGAAGATCTAACCAATCGTTGGCAGCAACAAGAAAACCGTACATCTGCTCCGTCTGCACCAACTTCCAAGCCGCCAAAAAAACGTAAAAAGAAGAAACATCGCTTGTTTCGTTTTATTCTTAAGTTATTGGTTCTGTTGGTTGCCTACTCTGGTATTTCGTTTGTTTTTGGACAGCGGGTAGCCAAAAAAGAAGGTGGTCAACAACAAAATGAAACTTTCCATGGTTTTTCTTCTTCTTCCGGTGATAACAATATTTTATTATTGGGTAGTGATAGTAGGGAAGGAGAAAACTCTAGGGCAGATGCTGTTATGGTTTTGCAGTTAGATGGACCAGCTAAAAAGCCTAAACTCATCTCTTTTATGCGAGACACGTTGGTTACAATTCCTGATGTAGGTGAGACAAAGCTAAACGCCGCTTACGCTTATGGTGGAGCTGAATTAGTTCGAAAAACGTTGTCTCAAAATTTTGGAATTGAATCGAAATATTATACAACCGTTGATTTTCATTCTTTTGAGAAAGTTATTGATACACTTTTCCCAAATGGTGTGTATATTGATGCGGAAAAAGATATGAGTAAAAATTTGGAAGTTTCTATAAAAAAAGGACCACAAAACATGGATGGCTTGACCCTATTGCAATATGCACGTTTTCGAATGGATGAAGAAGGAGATTTTGGACGTGTCCGTCGTCAACAGCAAGTCATTAATGGTATTTTTAGTGAAATGAAAAATCCTATCACTTTATTTAAATTACCTTATGCAGCTGGAAAGGTTATGGGATATGCAGGAACCGATCTTTCTATGATGTTTCTTACTAAAAATATTCCATCACTTTTAAAAGGTGCTAAAGGAGTCGATCGGTTAAGTGTCCCAGTTGAAGATTCTTGGTATTATGGAACAACCTATGATGGTGCAAGTGTCTTAGTTGTTGACAACGATATGAACCGTCAAGCATTACAAGAATTTCTCGAAAAATAAGCAACGTAAAGCCGATGTAGACCTAGCGTTTACCGGCTTTTTTGATTCAAAGAAAGAAAATCAAGCTTTATTTTTTGAGAGGAGTGTGGTAAATTGATAGTAATGTTTGAAATTGTTTGAAGCGAGGGTTCTTTTTATGAAAATAGCTATTGTAACAGATAGTACTGCATTTTTACCTAAACGTATTAGAAAACACAGAGACTTATCAATCATTCCAATACCAGTCATTTTAGATGGCAAGATATATAATGAAGATGTTGACATTAAAGCTGATGATTATTATGAATTGTTAAAACAAAGCAAAGAATTTCCAACAACCTCTCAACCATCAATTGGAGAAGTATTGACTTTGTATCAATCCCTAGCTGACAAAGGGTATGAAGCCATTATTAGTATTCATCTATCAGCAGGTATTTCGGGATTTGTAAAAAATTTAGAAACGATTAAAGATAGCATTGATGGTGTTAAAATCATCCCTTACGATTCAAAAATCACTAGTATGCCTATGGGACATATGGTTGAAACAGCCTTAGACATGGTTAATCAAAATAGAACGACTGAGGAAATCCTAGATCGTTTGGATATGATACGTGAGAAAACATATGCTTATTTAGTTGTTAACGACTTACAGAATTTAGTAAGGGGAGGGCGCTTGACAAATGGGGCAGCCTTAATTGGTGGTCTTCTTAAAATAAAGCCCATCCTCGATTTTGAAGAAGGAAAAATCGTATTATTTGAACGTATCCGCTCAAGCAAAAAAGCTTTTAAGCGAGTGGAAGAGGTCATTGGTGAACGCGTAAAAGAAAACCCTGCCCCTGTCATTATTTATGTCATTCATGGGAACAATTTAGAGGTAGCAGAAGAAGAAAAGAAACGACTTCAAAAGAAATTTCCAGGAACTACTATTGAAATTGGTCATTTTGGACCAGTTATTGGCACTCATTTAGGCGAAAAAGCTGTAGGAATCGCCATTACAACATTATAAAAGTATCCCTGCAATTTTGTTGCAGGGATTTTCTTTACATGAAAATATGAAGTTACAATATTATTATTATGTAAACTAAAACAGAAAAAACTTACTTTAAAGAAAAATCTGTGCCAATTATAGGAATGATCACAAATTTTAAAGCTTGTTACAATATCATTTAAATTCTCGTTTAAAGCTTAGAAAATTTAGAATAGAGTTATCGGACATAACCAACTGTAATTAATTGTTTTAGTAATATTATCTATTTCAGAATAGCTAAGAATACCATGAAACGTTTATAGATTGATTAGTACTTGCTGACAAGCTGGAATAAAATCCAGATTGATTAACTGTAGTTGTTAATTGTAAAAATGAGATAGGTAGAATAACAGACACAAATTAGCTAAAATGAAAACTTTAAATCTCAAATTACAGGAAATACAGTGCATTTGGTAACTGTTATTAATGTATATTAACCTAAAAACATTGTATGTAACTTTGTATAATATATATTATGTAAACTAGAATTAGATAATTAAAGAAGCCGGATTTGAAACCCTCAACCTCCCACCTTTCAAGTGTACGAACTGATGATAAATCAAATTTTCCAACTAATGCAACTCTTCAAGTCCAAGATTTTTTAAAATGGTTTGATTTTTTACCCAGTGTATTCAGGAACCTTCTTCCATTAATAGAGAATTTGTATATAAAAATATCCGAACTTAATTTCACGAGAAGATTCAATAATATAAAGATAAAAAGAATCTACTTCATATTCTATGAAAAGTTCGTAAAGTTCGGATATTTTTTAAAATTATTTTGTACTCTGAAACATATTAATTACAATAACTAATTTAAACTCTCGTATAAAGATCTACGATTTCTGCAGCTAAATCTTTAAAAGTAATAGCATTCATTAAATGGTCTTGTGCGTGTATAGTCAATAATGTTACTTGCATATTATTTCCTTGTGCTTCAGCTGTTAATAACGAAGTTTGAGACTTATGTGCATGACTCAATGCTTCACCTGCCTCAATTATTTTATTTTTTGCTGTATCAAAGTCGCCTTGCTTAGCCGCTTCAATTGCTTCCATCGATGAATTTTTAGAATTTCCAGAATTAATAATTAAACCCATTAAAACTTGTAAATTAGCATCATCCATTTTTTGTCTCCTAACCGAAATTATTTGTTTTTAACTTTAGAATTAATTAGTTTTAATACATTTGCTCCATTCATAGTGCCATAATCCATTGAATTAATAACATCAACTGGTACATCTCTTGGTACCTCAGCTTGAATCTTAGTTTGCATAAATCTTACTTGAGGTCCTAATAAAATCATATCCACTTTTTCATCGGCAACAATACCGGAAACTTCTGTCGTGGGTACTGCTCTTACATTTATATCTACACCTGATTCAGAAGCAGCTGTTTTAATTTTTTCAACTAACATACTTGTACTCATTCCAGCAGCACAAGCCAAAATAACATTGATTTTCATATTTATTCCTCCTAAAATTTTATGTTATTATAAATCGTTTTTCTTACAACCGGAGTTCCTATATATTGCGTAAGTGGTCCAGTTACTAACATGGTCATTAATGTTACTAGTCCAACTCTAGATCCCATAAATCCACCTATGAGTACACAACTAATATCTGTGATTATTCTGGCTGTAGCAAAGTTCAATCCATTTATGTTTGCTAAACCTAATGCTAAACTATCATACGATGCTACTCCTTTATTACTATCAAAATACATTGCCACACCTATTCCAATCACTATTAATGGCAATGAGGCAATAATTACTTTAGCATATACAGAGAGATTTTCTATAGATGAGTTTCTTAATAACCACATCATAAAATCTGATGTAAATCCCATAAAAATAACATTATATAAAGTTCCTATACCAATGGTTTTTCTTACAAATAAAAATTGAATACTAAAAACTATTATGGAGATTAGCATTTGAATCAAACCGAATTGTATATTAAAGGTCAAAGAAAAGCCCTGAACAAAAGTTGAAAATGGATCCATGCCTAAATCTAGTTTTCTTAATATTCCATTAGATAGTCCAACCAGTGTATTACCTAGTACCATACCTATAATCTTTAATAAATTACTCTTAGACATTTATAGATTTTCTCCATTAGTTTCAATAACCTCTTTATACCAACTAAATGATTTTTTGGGTATTCTATCTAATGTACCATTACCTTCATCATCTTTATCAACATATATAAAACCATATCTCTTAGACATTTCACCGGTTCCTGCACTAACAATATCGATGCACCCCCATGAAGTGAACCCCATAAGATCTACACCATCATATTCAACAGCTGTCTTCATTTCTTTAATATGTGAAGCTAAAAAATCAATTCGATATTGGTCGTCTATTTTTCCATCAACTATTTCATCTCTAGCTCCCAATCCACATTCCACAACAAATAACGGGATTTGATAGCGATCGTATAAGAAATTTAGTGAATATCTCAATCCTACGGCATCAATTGTCCATCCCCAATCAGTTTGTTCAAGATAGGGATTATCATAACCTGTATCTAATTCACCTAACTTAAATTGTAAGCCATCTGTTTTTTCTCCTGCAACCAATGAAAAGTAATAGCTGAAAGATAAAAAGTCAACTTTCCCATCTTTTAAGATTTCTGCATCACCAGGAAGTGTTTCCAAAGTGATACCTTCTCTTTCATATTGTTTTAACTTACTAGCTGAATAATATCCTCTACATTGAACATCACAATAAGCTAAATCTTCATTATTAAAGCGAGTTGCACCAATCATATCTTCTGGACGACATGTTGCTGGATAAGCAAGATGTCCAGCGTACATCATTCCTACTTGTATCTCTTTATTAATCTCATGTGCTTTTTTTACAGTCAAAGCACTAGCAATCATCATATGATAAACTGCTTGAGCGATTACTTGCTTATTATCTGTAGAAAGGCCACCCGCAGTCCAAGGTGTGGAGTCGATTGAATTTATTTCGTTAAACGTTAACCAGTATTTTACTTTTCCATTAAATCTAGTAAAAACTGTTTCTGCATAACGGACAAACATATCAATTACTTTTCTATCTTCAAAAGATCCATATTTTTCAGCAATTCCTAACGGTATTTCATAATGTGATAATGTAATTAAAGGCTCAATATTATATTTTAAACATTCATCAATTACATTTTCATAGAATTTTAACCCCAGCTCATTAGGCGTAATTTCATCTCCATTTGGAAAAATTCGAGCCCAATTAATAGAAAATCTATAACATTTAAACCCCATTTGAGCAAATAAAGCAATATCTTCTTTATATCTGTGATAATGATCTATAGCTTCATGACTAGGATAAAAAAAATCTTTATTGATATTTTTTGTAATAACTCTGGCTTTTGTTGCACTCCCAGCAGTAACTACATCCTGAATATTTAACCCTTTGCCATCTTCTAAATACGCTCCTTCACATTGATTAGCTGCAGTTGCGCCTCCCCATAAAAAATCTTTATTAAATCCCATAACTAGTATTCCTCCTTATTTTTTAATTATTCAGCAGTTTGACTTTCTTCTACAACGGTTTGATTTTCTTCCTTAACCTTTTGAGAATCATAAATTTTAAGGAATGGGTAGTAAATAAGCATATCTACTACAATTAATAGAACT
>Ga0079226_10001104_pt1 | contig 20484 bp, 18 predicted proteins | sample Poulit2014_FD_76345 | JGI IMG/M metagenome (GOLD analysis project Ga0079226, IMG submission 76345) | Agricultural soil microbial communities from Georgia to study Nitrogen management - Poultry litter 2014 | ecosystem: Environmental > Terrestrial > Soil > Agricultural land | place: USA: Georgia... | reverse complement strand
TGCCGTAATAAGAAACCCTTTTTTACGTGTTTGAGTATGGATTTTCAATCACCAAACCTTTATGTAAATTTACTTTGTTCTTTTTAAGTTTACAAGATTTACTATCGTTAGACAATTATTTTTTTGTAAAACTTCCGATTACCTTTCACTTATAAGCTACGATTGCATTTATATAAAACTATATTTAACTTTTTAAACAGTAGAGAGTAAAATAGGAATTGTAACCTTTTACAATGATGGGCTCTAACCTTGAAGCAAAGTAATGTGAATTGTCATCTAGAAGGAGGCTATATATCGATGAATTGTAAAGTTTTCGTTCCATTTGGTGCACTAGGAATCGGTATGACTAGAAAAGAATTTGAACAGGGGCTTAAATTGAATCCAGATATCATTTGTAGTGATGCCGGTTCGACTGATTCTGGTCCCTACTATTTAGGTACCGGTAACAGTAAATATGCAAGAGAATCGGTGAAAGAGGATTTGCGACTTATGATTAAAGGTGGTCAAAAGTTATCTATTCCTGTTGCAGTAGGGTCTGCCGGGACTTGTGGAGTAAACCGCTCAGTAGACGAACTAGAAGAAATTTGTCTTGAAATATGTAAAGAGGAAAATATCGAAGCTAAAATTGCAAAAATATATACGGAACAAAACCCAAATATCCTAAAAGCTAAATGGGCAAAAGGAAAAATTCACCCCCTCGAAGGCGCACCGAAAATCAATGAAAAGACTTTCGACGAATGTTCCCATATCGTAGCTCTTGCCGGAGTAGAGCCTTTTATTGAGGCTTTAAAAGAAAATGCGGATATCATCCTATGTGGACGGGCTACAGATACTGCTGTAATCGCTGCATTACCAATTTTAAAAGGTTGCGACATTGCTGCTAGTTGGCACGGGGCAAAAATTGCCGAGTGTGGCCCACTATGCACTACGACACCGATGAATGGAGGCGTCCTCCTCTCAGTAGAAGCAGATCATTTCACGATTCAACCAACCATTGAGGAGAGCCAATGTACCCTATGGACGGTATCCTCCCATATGCTCTATGAGAATGCTAATCCCTATACTTTAGTTGAGCCTGACATCGTTTTACATACCGAGGAAGCTGAGTATATTCAGGTCGACAATCGAACGGTAAAGGTAACAAGTTCAAGCTATGAAACGAAGGAAAAAACATTAAAATTAGAAGGAGCTGGACCGGTTGGCTATCAAACCATCTCGCTTGTTGGAATTAAAGATAAATCGGTGCTATCCGACCCAGAAGCATGGATTCACGAATTAAGCAAAAATGTAATCGCTGAAATTGAAGAATTAGGAATTCCAAAGGAAAAATATTCCTTTTCTTTAAGACCTTATGGTTGGAATGCGGTATCCGATGGAGCAATTCCTGAACATTACATACCGAACGAAATAGGAATTTTGCTCGTCGTGAATGCCACTACCCAACAACTCGCTACCAAAATTGCAAAAATCTTTAATCCAAAACTATTACATTTTTCCCTAAATAAATACGAGCCTATGCCATCTTTTGCTTTTCCTTTTTCACCAGCTGAAATTGAACGAGGCCCTATATATGAATTTAAACTACACCACGTTTTAGAGGTAGAAGATTTTTTCGATTACATATGTATCGAATATAACGAAGTCAATTTTACTAATAATTAATTTGAATATAAGGAGTGAATGCTTTGAAAAAGATAGGAGATATCGCTAAATATATTCGATCTAAAAATGCCGGACCTTTTTGGATTACGATCGATATCTTTTGTGAAAACGATAAAGACTTCAACATATTGAAGGAAAGTAAGAGCCTAAGTGAAGCTAATATCGCAAGACTTTACAATGTGGATCAAAAAAGCGTCAAAATCTTTCCAATACGTAATTTAAAAACAATCAAAGTATCCTTCCCACGACCAAAACCACAGGGACACAAGTTTGAAAACGATATGCATTCCGGTCAACAATATATTCAAATTGCCGAGGCTCCTGTATAAGGTGAAGTAGTGGTATTTTTACCATTACTTCAATCCTTTATAACCTATTTCGCTTAACAAATAAATTTGATGACAGTTTAGTTGCGAAATTTATAAAATATTATATAATAGTTCATAGTGAAAGTAACGGGGCATTAGCTCAGTTGGGAGAGTGCCTGCATGGCATGCAGGAGGTCGTCGGTTCAAGCCCGACATGCTCCATCTATAAAAAACGCCTACAAGCCTAGACTTGTAGGCGTTTTTTCTTCGGCATTTTTCATCGTTTAATGCTGATTTTTAAAAAATTAGTATCGATATAAGGAGTACCTATACCCTTTTTCTCACCTGTGTTTCGATTCTTTGCCTTTCCACTATAAAATTAAATGTTCAATTACTTATCAATTGTGTAACGCTCCCTTTGATCTGCATACTCTCAATCCTGATTTTCCCAAACTATTTAATAACGAAATAAATGATTTAAAGTTAAGCAATTCCTTCGTTTGTTCCTTTTACTGCTAGAAGTAATATTTATTTGGATAAGCACATATTTTGTTATTGAGGAGTGATATAGGGTGACTTTTATGGATTTTAAAGTCGATTTAACTGCCGAACAATTAACACTTAAACATACAGTTAGGGACTTTTCATCAAGCATATTACGCCCCGCTGCGATTAAGCTAGACAAAATGAAACCAGAGGAGGTAATTAAGAGCAATCTTTATTGGGATACGATTAAACAAGCTAAGGAAATGGGCTATCATACCGCTTTTATTCCCGAAAACTACGGGGGACTTGGACTTTCTCCAATAGAATTGCAAATATTTTTTGAAGAATTAGCTTATGGTAGTGCAGGCTTTGCAGTTGCGTTGGGGGTTGATACATTTCCAGCTACAGTCGCTTCATTGATTGATAGCGACATGTTAAATAGAGAGATTATCGAGCCCTACGTAAATAATACAGATGGAAGCTTCATCGGCTGTTGGGCAATTACAGAACCTAATCATGGCTCTGATTGGCTTATGAATCTAACAAATAAGCCAGAAAACAAAATGTCATTTAAAGCAACGACTACCGCTGAATTTAAAGGAGATCATTGGCTAATTAATGGCGCTAAAGCAGCTTGGGTTTCAAACGGACCCGTCGCAACACATGCCTTGTTATTCGTTCATATTATTAGAGATAAAAAAATAACTGGTGGAGGTATCGCGATTTGTCCTTTAGATTTGCAGGGTATAAGTCGTGGAAAGCCCCTCGATAAGCTTGGACAAAGAGAACTGGTACAAGGAGAGCTTTACTTCGACAATGTAGAATTGCCAACTGAATTCATGGTTTTTGAAGAAGATATGTTTCCAACTATGGGGAAAACAGTGTTAGCCTATGCAAATGCTGTTATGGGCGCTATGTTTACGGGGGTCGCTCGGGCAGCTTTTGAAGAAGCTTTAAAATATACTGGAGAACGAATACAAGGTAATAAAAAGTTGAATCAACATCAAAATGTACAAAGTAAATTATTTAATATGTATATGGAAATTGAAGCTACAAGAGCTCTTTCTAGAAATGTGCTTGAATATAATTTACAAACAATGCCACCAATTACACGTTACTCTATTATTTCAAAGGTATTTAGCACCGAAACAGCATACAAAACTGCTCATGAAGCAATTACCTTATTTGGTGGGGCTGGTATTTCAAAAGAGTATTATATTGAAAAACTGTTTCGAGATACACGGGTAGCCCTAATTGAGGATGGATCGAATGATGTATTAGGTTTAACAGCCATTAATGAGTTATTAAGAGAAAATAGAGAACTGTATATGAGTTAGAAGAGGAGATTCATATGAGTGAAATTAATGAAACTGTCTTAGAAAGGCTCTCTAATGAATTGATTAGTCGTTCAAATTCATTTGTGGACTTAGGTGTTTCCTTAAAACTTAAAATAAAAAGTCCGAATATAACAGTATATTTTGATCCCAAGACTAATAAGACCTCACTTAATAAGAAATGCAATTCCAATGTGGTAATTTCAATGAGCGCAGATGTTGCTCATCAACTATTTACAGGAAAAGTAAACATTATGGAAGAATTAGCTTCCGGAACAATTGAAGTTGCTGTCGATCCCGATACACACGTAGCTAAAGTTGTTGACCTTCTAAATTTTCTTTCGCCTTCATTGGAGATTTACCCTAAACTTATATCCTAATTTAATTAATTCACAAAGGAACCTTTGTAACTTCTAAACCTGAAAAATCTATAAAAAGGATGGATAATATGGTGAAATGGCCGAGTAATGATGTTATTCACATTCCGATGCATCACCCTATTTTTAAAATGTCTTCTTTAGAAAAGTTTCGAGGAATGGAAGGAATTATTTACAAAGATGCACGACTATTAATCCACATGTTTAAAGCACCAGAAGAAACAATTAGAGAGTTTCTTCCTTCTGAATTAGAACCAGGACATATGGGAGTAATGGTAGCTTTAATAGCTGAATATCCTCATTCAACTTTAGGTCCTTATAAAGAGGCAGCTCTTTTTGTCGAATGTCAATATAAAGATACAATCGGACTTCATACAGCTTATATGTATATTGATGAGATGTACGAAGATCACTCCCTTGGCGCTGACCGAGCTTTAATTTTAGGTCGGGAAATGTTAGGTTTTCCAAAAACTTTAGCGAATATTCAATTAAAAGTAGAAGGAAAAAAGCATATTGGAACAGTTGAACGAGCAGGTACTGAAATTATGCGTATTGAAGCTGAAGTCAATGAACCTAATGACTTTCCTGACTTAGGAACGATGATTAATGTAAGAGCCTTTCCGACTCCTGATGGTCAAGGATATAGTTATCGAGACATTTGTACAACAGACTTAGAATACAAACCAAGTATCACTTTGTCTGGCGAAGGAAAAGTATTTTTTCCAACATCTCCAGAAGCCATTCGAAAGGTGATGGTTGAAGAGGATTTTGTTACCTTTGCGACAGTCACTGACTTTTGTATTCCGCGTGGCAAAGTACTCGAAATTATTAAGGATGGTGTTTAAGAGATGGTGTTATTCGGTTCTACAGAGTGGTTTAAACTATTTATAAATGAGGTAAACAAAAATGAGGAATATGCAAAGGTTGCTTCTAGATATGAAGGTACGATAACGATTGTTGCAGAAATTGAAGGTTTACCTCGACCAATTTGTTTATGGTGTGATCCTCATCATGGAAAAATAAGAGATTGGGAATTAATTCACGATCCAGCCGAAAAAGGAAGTGTATTTACATTAACTGCTAACTATGATATATGGAAAGCTATATGTTTAGGTGAGCAAGATATTATTAAAGGAATTATGGGAGGTAAAATTAAAGTAAAAGGAAATATGATGCAACTTTTAAAACAAACAAAACCAGCAATCGCTTTAGTAAATGTAATGCAACAATTACCAACCCGATTTCCTGACGAAGTTTTTAAAAAAGAGGCATAGTTTAATGAATATTAGAATTTCAAAACCGTTAGAACAGCTAATTTTATCAAATCACAACATTAAAATTAAATAATATTTTTATAACAAGTTGACTTGTATAGGATTGATTTAGCACCCCATACAAGTCAACTTTCTTTTTAATAAAAGCACTATTTTACTATCATTTTTTTTGCGTTAGTCTTACACCTTATTAATCTAAACCTTCTACTTATTGACTATTTTCATCGTTTTCTCTACAATATGCATAATTATATAGCATACATTATATAAAGAAATGAAAGGAGGATTTTATGAAAATACCTTTTGGGAAAAAGGCCTACCATTGTTTCAAAGGAGTATTAGGCTTTTCAATTTTCGTAGTTTTCCTATTTACAGCTCCTCTTCTTCGTATAAGTGCAAAATCATCCTCAGATTTATATCACATAGGAGCCGGTATTTACGATATTACTGGACCCGCTGCAGAAGTAAGAATGATGGGGTATGCGAATCTTGAACAGAGCTCTAGCGGACTTCATACTCGCCAGTGGTCGCGGGCCTTTGTCATCGGTGATGAAAACGATGAAAACCGAATCGTCTTTGCCAGTGCAGATCTCGGAATTATGCCTCGTTCTGTCAAACAGGAAGTCGTAAAAAAGTTACGGGCTGAGTTCGGTGATTTGTATACTGATGATAACGTCGTCTTAAGTGCAACTCATACCCATAGTGGTCCAGGTGGCTACTCCCATTATACCCTTTACAACATTTCAATCCTCGGATTCATTAAAGAAAACTTCACCACAATCGTCGATGGTATTTTTCAGTCGATTGTAGATGCTCACCACAATGTCGAACCGGGACACATTTTTGTAAACCATGGAAGATTAGATGGCACTTCTGTCAATCGTTCCCTCGATGCCTACTATAACAATCCAGATTCAGAAATAGCTCAATATGAAGATGAAGTAGATAAAACGATGACGAGCTTATATTTTACAAATACAGCAGGTGAACCAATCGGAACGTTAAACTGGTTCGCAGTGCATACGACTTCGATGACAAGAGATAACAAATTAATTAGTGCCGACAACAAAGGCTATGCATCCTATTTATATGAAAAAGAAATGGGAACCGATTATTCGAAAGAAAAAACTTTCGTCGCTGCTTTTGCCCAAAGTCATGAGGGTGATGTATCACCGAACATCTATGACAATGGTCGAAAAGGCTATGGCGATAATGAATTTGATAGTACGGAATACGCTGGACGCAAACAATTTGAAAAAGCCGTCGAATTAAATGAAAGCGCTTCAATGAGGTTGAAAGGTTCGATCGACTTCCGCCATACCTTTGTCGATTTTGAAAAGGTTACGGTAGCGCCGGAGTTTGCCGATGGTAAAGAACAAAAAACAGCTCCAGCTGCAATGGGCTATTCCTTCGCTGCTGGAGCCGAGGATGGTCCTAGTGGGATTGACTTTTTTTACGAAGGAATGACTCAAGAAAAGTACCCGCTCGGCTCGGTTAATATTACGAGCTTTCTACAGTCGATGATCGGTATGACTCCTTATTTCGGTTGGATTAGTGGAACGAATTATCCAAAGTTGTGGAAACAGCATACACCAAAGCCAATTTTATTCGCTTTAGCTAAAGGAAAACCGTATCCATGGACACCGGGTATTTTACCTTTACAAATTGTAAAAGTAGGTCAACTTAAAATTATTGCGGTACCTGCTGAATTTACGACAATGGCTGGTCGTCGTTTAATGAATACAGTACAAGAAGCAATGAGTGATCCTGATGGTTTATATGTAATTGCCGGATTATCAAATACGTACTCTAGCTACGTTGCAACGAAAGAAGAGTACGATATGCAACATTATGAAGGCGCCTCTACATTGTACGGACCGTGGACATTAAATGCTTATCAACAAGAATTTCATAAGCTTGCAACCGCCCTTAAGGAAGGCACCGAAATCGACCCAGGTCCAACACCAATCGATTTAAGTACGAAACAACATAATTTCCAACCTGGAGTTGTCTTCGATAACGTACCCCTTGGTAAAAACTTCGGCGATGTCGTAAAAAATGTAAAGTCATCCTATAAAAAAGGTGATAAGGCTAGCGTTACTTTTTGGAGTGGCCATCCTAAAAACAATTTAAAAACTGGCTCTACCTTTTTAGAAGTACAGCGAAAAGATAAGGACGGTAAGTGGATTGTAGTCGCTAGTGATTGGGATTGGGAAACAAAATATCTTTGGAAACGGGTCACTCCTGGAGGGGCAACTTCACAAGTTACGATTGAATGGGATATTCCAGAAGACGTCGAATCCGGTACGTATCGAATCGTCCATTATGGTGACTATAAAAATGGTTGGAACCATAAAATTTATCCGTTTACCGGAACCTCTGATGAGTTTGACGTAAAGTAATATATGCTAACCCTTCGTATTATGTAAGTATAAAAAAGATTATTTCGAAAATTTATTGATTAGTTTTGCTAATATAAAACCTTTTATAAACGTCCTCTCCTTGTCTGTATTCACTTTTCGATTTTGATATGCATAAAGTATACTAAGTGGAATTCCACCTTGATTCTATGGGTAGTATGACGAGTTTAGTCACTCTCGATGCTAATTTAAAGCAAAGGATCCCCCTAATCGTCATACTGCACATAGAATTTTTCTTTTAATTTTTCTTTGCGCAGTAAAATGGTCTACCACACATTGACTTTTAATTTCACGATCTCCATGGGTAGTACTACAATTACGAATAACATTTACTTTCCATCAAAAATAATGTGTTATATTTTTGAATTAGTACTCCTCGATTACCGAAAGGGTATCTAAATTTATATCAATTGTAACAAGAGATTAGAAATCCCTTTACTTTGTCAATACATTTTCGTGCTAACCCTTTTCTGTAAGTTAGATCCGTGATTAAACTAGTTAAGAGAGCTTTCATCACCAATCAATCAAAACCATCTTTGATACCGACGTGGTTCTCACAATTACCTACCTGTAACCAAAATCCCCCCTCCGGTTTAAAAAGATTCTTGCTTTTCAATTTCTTTTAATACTAAGATCCTCCATAAAATTGTTTTCCTTCTTTCTTTTTTGAAGTTGTTTTTGTGTATGGTGTTGTCTCACAATCATCGAAAAAGCACGACTTCAATGTGATGAGTTAATTTTACTAATTTAAGATAGCTTAGCCAAAATAAAATTATGACTTACGCTTCACATTTTTGATTAATACTTTACTATGAGGAATACTTGGCATGTTAACCATGCTATAGCTTAAATCTTGGTCAGGGACTTCATAATCTATTCGGTTTACAAGATAATCAACGCTTACTTTCATTACCTCAATGGTGAGCCATTCGCCAGCACAGCGATGCCCTATCCAATAATCTCCACCACCCTGTGGAATAAAGCCAAAGGGGCTTCCTCTCCAATCTTTAAACCTACCTGGTTTAAATAAATCAGGATTTTCCCACAAAGTAGGATCGTGATTAGTCCCATAAATATCTAGTATCATTAACGTTCCTTCCTTAAACTTATAGTTTTTCCAAATGAAATCTTCCTTCACAAGTGCAGCGATAAACGGGAAAAATGGATAAAAGCGACGAACTTCCTGCACAAACATCTCTTTATAATGTTCATCACCGAATTTAAGCTTTTCTGCTTCTTCTGGATAATGATGTACTGCTAGCATAAGGAAATTTATAAATATCGAGATTGCGACAATCGGTCTTAAAAGATTGAGCACCTCAACGGCAGCCGTCTGCGGTTTAAAAAGATTTCCTTCTAAATCTTGATACATAGCGAATCGATAAACAATCGTATCTTCATGCACATAAATTTTTTTACTTCGAATTCCTTCGATAAGTTCACCAATCCATTCGTTCAAACTATTGCGTGCTCTTCTTCCAACCCAATAGGCCGGGCCGATAGAAGCTACCGATTCAAACAAGGATGCCAAATCTTTCGTCCGCTTGTCCAGTTCATCTTCTTCGAGCGGTACACCTACCCACTCACATGCCGTCTTGCACAACAATTTCTGCACTTCTTCATATAGAATAACCTGTTCAAGTTCCTCCCAACGCTCTATTGCTTTATCCCACTGTCGTTTTATAATATATACCAACTGCTGAAGCCTGTTCGAAGTCATCACCGACATTAACATATCCTTACGATGTTGATGAACGTTTCCGTCCAATATTTGAACACTGTTTTCACCAAAGAATGATTGCACTACCCAATTTGGTATGGCGCCTCTTCGTTTAAATTTATCATTATGATAAAAAAGCTCTGCAGCTTCCTTACCTCTCATACAAATTGCTTTTTTTCCAAACAATCGGGTTTCAAAAATATTAGATTGAAAACTGTGACACCTATTCGTGATGAACATATATCCTTCTCGCATTAAATTAAAAGTATTGTCTATGCCTTCTTCCTTGGGCACTGAATTTTGTTGTTTTGGCATATAATCGACCTCCATCATTCATGAATGGTCTTAGTTTTTGTGAAGCTTTACTTATTATTCACTAAACAACATTTGTACTTGAACTTGGTAAAATTAAATAGTGAACTAAAATAGCTCGCTCTACTTCAGTCCACGTTTCTATAGGATTTCGTTGTTTGTAAATTTCACAGGTTTATTCTGTTACTTCAAAAACTCCAACGGTACATAAAGACTCCTGGTGATGATGTCGGATAAGAGAAGACTCCGGACTCGTTCGGTTCGACGTCACCAAAACCTGTTTCCGGATCCGTGTGAACGGCATGAAGGTCGATACTATGTGGGATGGCCGGATCGATATTGTCAATTTCGAAATGTAACATATCGCCTTCTTCTACGACGATTAACGGTCCTGGTGCTTCACCGTTAAATGTCCACGCCTTGTACGTTAATCCAGGTTCGATTTCGATATCAGTAATTTGTGTCATCATTTTGACATAGACATCTTTTCCATCTCGTTCGATTTCTAACGGTATTGGTTCTTGATTCAGCCCTTCATGAGCGGGAATGATGTCTGTATTTACTTCCTCCGTTTTCGATTCTTCCGCATCAGCTTTTGGCAGTGTACTTTCTTCATTGACATTGGAGCAGGCAGATAACAACAGGACAACTAAACTAAGCAGAGTGACAAAGCGAAAAGTAATTTTTTTACCCATGCTAATCACCTCGTAAAAGTATTAGATAAGTTTAGCTCCCATCCTTCAAACTGCTTGTCTCTCTGTCTACTAAGTTGAAATGATGGATTGCTTATCTTACTTCGAATTATAGATCCCTTTCTTTAAGAGATGAGTGCGTTATATCACTTAAAAATAGGTTCTTGTTACAGGTTTTAGGAGGTTTTGTGGATAGTATATGGCGATTTTTGTAATTGTTATCAAATACAAAAGATTTCTATTTAATTACCTTCCACTCTCTCAGAACACTCTACTGAAAATAACGGTGACCATATCTGGTAAGCCTTATAATTAAAAGTGCTAAATTAAGCAAAAAAAGCGATGTGCAGCTACTAGCAGGATATCGCTTTTTTAAAAAGTTCATATAATAATATTTATTTTGCACAACTAAGGTATAGGTGTTAGAGATTTTCCACCAAACCTTTTCTGGTTCTCCACCGATATCCCCTATATCTCCTGAATCGATAATCGGTGTGCCACCAACCTCATAACAACGATCAATTAAATTTTGCTTCTCTAAATGATTCATATAAGTCAATGAAAAATATAAAGCAGTAGTTGCAACGATAGCTAAAATAACCGTAACTTCTACCCAAACAATTACAGAAGCTGAACGAAGCTGAATACCATCTCCATCACTATTGACACTTTGCTCGATTAAGTAATCGAATTCCACCTCTGTTAATTGATCTAAACTTTGTTGAATCGCATTTAACTCTTCATCGATAAAGTCATAGTAATTTGAAGCAAGATAAGGGGCAATGTGAGCTGTTTTCGTTAATGTATTAATATAAATACTATGGTCCAAAGCTTCTAGAGCTTCAGCACTTAACGTAACTCCGTTTAAACCATCTTCATGTACCGGCTGAGCAAACCCTTTGCTTGGCTGTACCGTCAGCATTAGAACAAGAAGTGTCATAACGAAAGAAATTAGTCTAAGATGTCTTTTCATAAATATACCTCTTGTTTTATATATTCATTAATTTAAAACAATAAAAAAATCTTTCCCTACTTCAAAAGCTACTATGTGTAAACGGGTTACGTATTAGCCTAATTCTAGCAAAATATATTATAAATCGTCATAAATAAACCCTAAATCCTAGGACTTTTGTTAGCTCCGAATAAAAAACATTTAAACTTGTTATTTAAAAATATACGTTGACTTACGTTTTCCAAAATAATAAACTTGATGTAAGCGTTTACTTTTTGGAGGAGGGAATATAAATGCAAATACCAAACATAGGGAATTTAGTGCAGTATGAAATTTATCAAGAAATGTTGCTACCAGAGCCTTTACCCAATAAAATGCCAGTCGTCTATGAGGAATGGGAAGAAAAAGCTCGTGAAGTCCTCGAAGATAGTGCCTATTATTACATAGCAGGTGGTGCCGGAGCCGGCGAATCAATGGAGGCAAACTTAGAGGCCTTCAAAAAACGAAAGATAATCCCACGTATGTTTCGAAATGTAGAGGAAAGGGATTTATCCGTTGAGCTTTTCGGTAAAAAAATTCCTTACCCTGTATTACAAGCCCCAATTGGTGTGCAGTCAATCATTCATAAGGATGGGGAAATTGCTTCGGCAAAAGCGTCCGCGGAATTAGGTGTACCCTATATCGCTAGCTCAGCAGCAACGACACCAATGGAAGAGATTGCAAAAGCGATGGGCGATGCTCCGAAATGGTTCCAATTATATTGGAGTAAAGATCCCAACATTGCAAAAAGCTTTATTCAACGAGCTGAAAAAGCAGGCTACGATGCTCTCGTTATTACGCTCGACACTGCAATGATGGCTTGGAGGGAATACGATTTAAAGCATGCGTATTTACCTTTCTTAGCAGGAGAAGGAGTAGGAAACTATTTCAGTGATCCAGCTTTCCGCTCCAAATTGGATGACACTCCGGAAAATAATCCAACTTCAGCAATTATGTATTGGACGCAAATTTTTGGAAATACGACGTTAACGTGGGATGATTTAGCTTTCATTAGGGAAAACACAAAACTACCTATTATATTAAAAGGAATTTTGCATCCGGATGATGCAAAGCTCGCTTTAAAACATAATGTCGATGGGATCATCGTCTCAAATCATGGCGGTCGTCAAGTAGATGGAGCAATTTCCGCCCTAGAAGCGTTACCCTTAATTTATGAAGTAACAAAGGGGGAGATCCCTCTATTAATGGATAGTGGCATTCGTCGAGGTTCTGATATTATTAAGGCCTTAGCCCTCGGAGCTGAGGCTGTCCTTGTCGGTCGTCCATGTATGTATGGGCTTGCGGTACATGGAGAAGAAGGAGTAAAAGCCGTTTTACAACATTTAATTGCCGATTTTGATTTAACGCTAGGTCTAGCAGGGTTACGTTCCGTTGAAGAAATTGATTCAACCATTATTATGAAAAGCAAAGAGTTTTAAATAATATAAGAAAATAAAAAGCAGAGCTTGGTGTTTTCTAACTAGGAAATACCAAGCTCTGTTTTATATCCACTTTTTAGTTCAAGATTCACTTTTTGCACTTGATAATTTATAAAAATAAAGGAAAATATAGGAAAACACCTAAAATAATCGTAACTATAAAAAGAAAGACACTTTTCCAGCGAGTGCGATTCCAAAAGACAAAGGAGACAAATAAAGCTTGGAGGATGAGTAATGTCGCACCGGTAAGGACAAGGGACGGTGAACGAATAATTGTTCCGAGCACATTGAACAATATACCTAAAGGCATAAGTAATAATAGTAAAAAATATTTCGGTTTCGTTTTAATTGCATTGATTACTTTTTGACGTTCTTCTTCCGGCAAATGATCGTACTCAATTAGTGTAATCCAGGCAGTGACGATAATAATTGCACCAGTGACTGTAATTTTTCCCACGATTTCGCCTCCCTTATTTGAAGGATACCCAATCCTTCTACTTTCAAACGAGAAAAACATTGTTAATTATAGGAAGTTCGTTTTTCTAAGAAGATTTAACATTTAAATTATTACTATATGCTTGTCGCAAAAATAAAGAATATTTATTCATATTTAAAAAATACTAACTAAAAGGAGGGTTGATATGGACTGGCATTTACTTTGGAAGGCTACCATCATTGTTATTATTGGTACCTTTTTACTTCGTTTATCCGGACGAAAAACTATCTCCGAAATGACTTTAGCTGAAACGGTATTAATGATTTCAATTGGTACATTGTTAATCGAACCAGTTACATCAAATGGTCTTTGGCAAACTTTTTTCGTCGGTTTAGCTTTAGTTATTACGTTGCTTATTTTAGAATATGCACAACTAAAATCGAACCGCCTCGAAAAGCTCATTACTGGAAAATCAAAAATCATTATTGAAAATGGTGAAATAAAAGAAAAAGAACTCCGTAAATTACATTTAACAGTCGATCAATTAGAAATGCATTTAAGACAGTATAATGTAACTTCAATTCAAGATGTGGAGCTAGCGACCCTAGAGCCAAGTGGACATTTAGGCTTTACATTAAAAGAACACGCTCAACCTGCAACAAAAGGCGACTTAGAAAAGTTACAAAAGCAAATTGAACAACTAACGAATACACAAATGAATCGAAATCAAACGGAGGAACCACACTTATTTACTGAAATTAAAAAGAAAAAAGGAGCAAAAGACGCTCCTTCCCATCTCAAATAAATTTTCTTACGTTATACTACGACGATAATAAATATACGTTCCAATTATTAAAATTAGTAACACAACTGCCACAGTTACAAGGCCGAATAACCTTTTATACAATGCATCTTGATATGAAGATTCAGTTTGTACTGGATTCTCCTTTTCCTCATCACGTTCAATCGATTCGACTTCATAACCAAGCTCAACTGCTTCTGCTTTAGTAATTCGTTGTTTGACAATTTGATCTTGATCATCGCGATACATGGCGTAATACATTCCGTCTTCTTTCGTTACCATGACATCCATATGTTTCAACTGTTCAAGCGTCCGGTGGTCCCCTTCTGCAGATTGGGCCTCCTTTAATTTTAATACATCGTCGGGTAAATACGTTTCTAAACGGTCTTCATAAAACAGAATTTCTTTCCTTTCTTGTTCTACCACTTCCTCTTCTTCGACATCTTCTATAGAAAGCTCCTGTTCAACTTCTTCTGTTTGTGGACTAGGTTGCTCTATTGGTGCTCCTTGAGAAGGTACCGATGGTTGACTACCTCGGGATGGTGGTGAAGATGGTGTAGGGTTGCTTCCACCATTTTTTGATGAACCCTTTTCCTTATCGTCTTTCTTCGGTGGCTTCTCTTTTTCCGGATCTTTTTTAGGCCCCTCCATCTCCTCCTCAAATTTGTCGTCTTCTTTGGGTTGTTCCTCTTTTCCTGGTGGATTTGGATCTTCATCGTCTTCATATTCTTCCTCGGCTAAGACAACTCCAGAATCTTCAGAAAGAATTGTAGAAAAGTGCCCCGATGAAATATGTATAGCACTTGTTACAACAAACAATAACACAAATAATTGAATTATTTTTCGCTTCATTACTATCGTTCCTTATTCGAATATTTTTTCGTACACTTTCTCAGTTGTAAGATGATACATTATGACTATAAGTTACCTACTATACTACCATGTTTTATACCCGATACAAATGATTTCATGAGTTTTTTCATAGAATAAAATTAACTTTTTCTTTAAAAAACTATCGAAAGTTTTGCTCCTTTCGCTATACTAAGGGTAAGTCTTTTTGAATAAAAGGAGGAGAAACAATTGAATGATTACTCTTTAACGGAAATAGTGAGCCATACGAGTCAAGATTTGCAAAAAACAGATTTCTTTGAGTTAGAAACTTCAAGAATTTTAAAAGTAAACTTAACCGAATATATTTGGGCCAAAGTTGGTGCAATGGTAACATATACTGGAAAAGTCCGCTTTCAAAGAGAACGAGTATTTGAACATGGAGTTCGTAATATCTTTAAGCGGACCTTTACTGGTGAAGGACCTCCACTTATGAAAGCAACAGGAAAGGGACATTTATATTTAACTGATAAAGGTAAAAAAATTATCGTATTTGATTTGAAAGAAGGGGAGTCAATTACGGTTAATGGTAACGATTTGTTAGCTTTTGAGCCGACAATTCGTTGGAACGTAAGATTTATGCGAAGAATTGGTGGTATGATGGCTGGTGGTCTATTTAACACTCATTTAAAAGGACCGGGTAAAGTAGCTATTACCACCCATTTCGATCCTTTAACATTTCAAGTGCATCCGAATCAACCGGTTTTTACTGATCCAAATGCGACAGTCGCATGGTCAGGACATTTAAAACCTAAAACTCACACCGATGTGACGATGCGAACGTTTTTAGGGAGGGGTAGTGGCGAATCGATTCAATTGAAGTTTACCGGAGAAGGTTTCGTTATGATTCATCCTTATGAAAAGCGTAAAATATAATATAATAAAAAATTCCCTTGATAATTTTTCTTACCCTTGTATGATAAATTTATCAAGTATTTTCAAACAATATTTAAAGGAGGTATAAAAATTAAGCGCTTCCAACTGTGGTGTTTTATAGGATTATTTACCTTCATAACCATTTCACCGACTATAACGCAAGCAAAATCCTATGATTGTACTTTAACAATCGATGCTGAAGAACATAACGAACAGAATCCGGCCTTTCCTTCCGATGGTTGTGATGAGATGCTGGCAATGGGTTGGTACGATGGTAAAGAGTTCCAAATTAGTACCTTTTCTATGATGGACACGGTCAAAGATGGTGATCTAGTCGATTTAGGAATGGATTATCATTTAAAAGTAATAACCGTTGAAAAGAAAAAGCAGAAAACAAAGCAAAAAGATTCTAGTAATAAAAAACGTGGAAAAAATAATCGTAACGAAAATGTAAAACAATTAGAGGATAAAGAAGCAAAAAGTAATAACAGTGCACTAAATAAAGAGAGAGATCAAAATAACCCTACACAAGATATAGACCCAGAGGAAAAGGAAAAAAGTGCCCAGAAAAATACAGAACCAGATGACGAAAAGTTTATACAATCACCTACCAATGAGCTAGAAAGACAAGAGCCTACTAAAGAAAAAAAAGACAGTCGTTCCCTTTCTGGACCTATAATCGTTACGATTATTTTAGTCATTGGAATTGGTACAGCTCTTTTCATACTTTTGCGTAACCGATTTTTATAAGCTTTAACCTATGTTGACTTTTTTAACATTTTGTTTTAAAAAATAATACTTTTATAGGATTGCGCGCTGTTTTCAGAATTGTTAAAATAATATAAAAGTCAAGGAGGTTCAGAGTGAGAAGTAGCTTTTTTTCGGTGGTTGTTTGTTTAGTAGGTTTTATCCTTTTTGTCACACCACTTACTACACAAGCCAAAGCTACAAATAATGAAACAGTTGGAAATGATTACCCTCTCATCTTTGTACACGGACTAGGCGGTTGGGGAGAAGGCGAACTTTTTAACATTAATTATTGGGGTGGCGAGCAGGATGTCATCGGTACGTTAAATAATCAGGGCTACGAGGCGTATCGGGCAACAGTTGGGCCTGTTTCAAGTAATTGGGACCGGGCGGTAGAGCTTTACTACTTTATTAAAGGTGGCACCGTAGATTACGGTGCAGCTCACGCAGAGAAGTATGGGCATGAACGTTTTGGTCGGACGTTTCCAGGTATTTATCCGGAATGGGACGGCGAAAGTAAAATTCACTTAATTGGTCACAGTATGGGAGGGCAAACGATTCGAACCTTAAATGAACTCCTTACTAATGGTGCAGAAGCAGAACGGGAATATCATGAACAAAATCCAGATGCTAAGGAAATGTCACCACTTTTTGAAGGTGGAAAGGATTGGGTGCACAGCATCACAAGTCTCGCCACACCTCACAATGGTTCTACTTTCGCTGATCATGAAGACCTAATGCCACTCATTGAACATCTCGTAATTAACGTTGCTGCTTTAGCTGGTGTAAACCGAAAAGATAGTATTTTGTATGATTTTAAAGTAGACCAATGGGGTGCAAAACGGAAAAAAGGTGAACGCTTCTCCCAATACATGGAACGTATAAAAAACAGCTCTATTTGGGATAGTAAGGATATTAGCTCTTATGATTTATCGACCCTCGGTGCCCGGGAATTGAACAGCTGGGTTAAAACAGATCCTAATACGTATTACTTCTCCTACACTGGTAATGCGAGTTACCGTCTATTAACGGGGAGATATTATCCGATGATTACAATGAATCCATTAATGTGGGGAGCTAGTCTGCATATTGGCTCTTACACTCGCACGTGGTCAGAACCAATTATTGATCGTAGTTGGTGGCCGAACGATGGGCTTGTTAACGTTGTGTCGAGTAAATACCCCTTTAATCACCCTTATCGGGAGGCTGGTAAAGTTCCGGTAAAAGGCGAGTGGAACTATTATCCAGTGCAACAAGGTTGGGATCATATGGACTATATCGGCTTAAATATCGACCATGCAATCGGAACGCGTGAAGTTAATAGCTTTTATTTAAAGATGGCTGAAAGATTAAGTAATTTGCCTAAATAATTTTGTAAACGAGTGACAAACCCCTTTATGTCATTCAAAATAAAAAAGGCTGGGTAAAACCAGCAAATAAAATGACGGTGTTCAGTTAAATTGAACACCGTTTCTTTATTTTACGCCTACTTTGAGGAAGAGGGCGTTTTTATTTAACTTATATCAGCCGATGCATTTAAAAAATCACTTTAAACCCTGCTTCTAGTCTAGCTAAGTAAATTTTAAATACTTTCACTTTTCTAGTAGTAGCTACTATTGGGTAAGTGTATGCGCCAAAACGCTTTATCTTACTCAGAGGAGGCCTCTCGCGTGTAAGTTAATAAACAAAAGAATCGTGACCTACTCAGTGGAGGCCTCTCGCGTGTAAGTTAATAAACAAAAGCTTCGTAACCTACTCAGTGGAGGCCTCTCGCGTGTAAGTTAATAAACAAAACATTCGTAACCTACTCAGTGGAGGCCTCTCGCGTGTAAGTTAATAAACAAAACATTCGTTACTTACTCAGTGGAGGCCTCTAACGTGTAAGTTAATAAACAAAAGCTTCGTAACCTACTCAGTGGAGGCCTCTTTCGAGTAAGTAAAGATGAAATAATACTTCATCTTACGTAGTGGATGCCTCAACTAGGTAAGTTAATAAACAAAGCTTCTATAACTTACCTAGTGCGAAGGAGCATTAGCAAGATTTTATTAAAAGCCATACTTTTCCTCTTGTTTTTCCTCCATAAATTGTACTGCTTCAAAGGTCAACATCGTATCTTCAACTAAGCGCTCTAAACGAAAATGAATATCGTCGTTGACAATTTCTCCTCGTAAAAAGTCCGCTTCTTCAATAAAGACATAGGTCGGTACAACTTGTGCTTTCATATAGGATAAAATAGGCTTTAACTGTTGCTCTGCAATTAGATAATGTTTTACCGAGCCGGCCGTTACAAAAATACTGACAACTTTACCTTGTAATCCATTTACTGGTATTAAATCAAAGACATTTTTTAACGTAGCGGGAATCGATGCTTGAAAAATTGGTGTGCCGATAATTATGACATCTGCATTCATTACTGTCTCCGCCACATATTTTGTATCCCCTTCATAATCGAAATAGTTCCTTCCATCGCTAAACTGTATCGTATAATCTGCTAAATCAAGTAAGTTCGTTGTTGCATCTGGTTTTTCCTTTTTGATTAGCTTTTCGACGTGTGTAGCTACTGTTTTTGTGTTCGTCCCTACATTAGAACCAGATAGTACAACGATGTTCATGTAAATCCCCTCCTTACTTTATTATTACTATTCTTTCGCATCGTCTTTTTGACTTTGTTTCGTATATTTCTTCACTGCTGGTATAATATCATTCCCAATTATTTCAATGTTCTTCATTAACTTATCAAACGGTACGCCACCAAAATCGATTTGCGCTAGAAAACGTTGCATACCGAATAATTCATGCTGATAGAGTAGCTTTTCAATAATTTGCTCCCTACTTCCTACCATAAGTGCATCGCGAGTATCCGTAGCTTGAGCGAACTGTTGTTTCGGATAACCAGCACCGCGAATCGCTTCAAAGCCTACATTTAAGTGCGGATACATTCCGCGTAATGCTTCTTTCTCTGTTTCAGCTACATAAAATAAACTCGTTGTCGCTAATGGTAACTTATTAGGATCAAAGCCGTGCTGTTCTGCCATACGACGATATGCGAGAACTGATGCCTTGAAATTCATCGCCGGTCCCCCTAACGTCGTAAGTGTCATCGGAATTCCCATTGCTCCTGCTTTTATTGCACTTGCTGGTGGTCCACCAACAGCTCGCCAGATCGGTAATTTACCTTCTAAGGGGCGAGGAATGATTTGCATATTTTCTAAAGGAGGACGAAAATTCCCTTCCCACGTGACATACTTCTCTTCATTAATCTTCATTAGTAGTTCTAATTTTTCTTCGAATATTTCCTCATAATCCCGTAAATCGACTCCGAAAAGCTGATGTGCTCCAACCCGCGAACCTCGACCAGCGATAATTTCCGCCCGCCCGTTTGAAATAAGATCGATCGTTGCAAAGTCTTCATACACTCGAACAGGATCTAACACACTTAAAACTGTTGCTGAACTTGCTAATTTGATTTTTTCCGTTGCTTGGGCAATCGCCGATAAAATGACCGTATGAGCTTGCGAAACAAAATACTTCTGGTGACTTTCACCAACGCTAAAAACATCGAGTCCAGCTTGTTCCGCCAATTTCGCCATTTCAATAATTTGTTTAATTCGTTCTTGAGCGCTTAATCTTTTACCATCTAATGGATTTAAAATATGATCTCCTAAAGTATATAAACCAAACTCCATTCCTTCTGTAGGGTCGATTCGATATTGTTCCAT
>Ga0079226_10001103_pt1 | contig 20493 bp, 18 predicted proteins | sample Poulit2014_FD_76345 | JGI IMG/M metagenome (GOLD analysis project Ga0079226, IMG submission 76345) | Agricultural soil microbial communities from Georgia to study Nitrogen management - Poultry litter 2014 | ecosystem: Environmental > Terrestrial > Soil > Agricultural land | place: USA: Georgia... | reverse complement strand
GATATATTCATTTAAAAAGCTTGATATTTCAAAAGGTTTATCTTCTTCTGTATAATAAATTCCAAAGCCACCACCTAAATTTAATTCATTGACAGTTATATTTAATTTGTTTTGAACTTCTACAATAAAATCTGTCATGACTTCTACTTCTTTAAAAAATGATTCTTTCTCAAAAATTTGTGAACCTATATGACAGTGGAAACCTTTAAAATGAAGATATTGAGAATTTGCTATATTTTTTACTAATTCAATAGTGTTACTATCAAAAATGCTTTCACCAAATTTAGAATCGTTTTTAGTAGTTTTTATATATTCATGGGTATGTGCCTCGATACCTGGATTTACTCTTAACATGACTCCTTGATTTTTTATATTATTTTCAGCTAATAATTTTTCTAATAAATGAAATTCATTTATATTGTCAATAATAATAGTTCCTATAGTATGCTTTATCGCTAATAATAGCTCTTCTTTTAATTTATTATTACCATGGAAATATATTTTTGAAGTATCAAAATTAGATTTTAAAACTGTAAATAATTCTCCCCCACTAACAACATCTATACAGAGATTATTATCTTTAATAATTTTTGCCATATATGTATTTAAAAGAGCTTTTGAAGCATAGATAACTTCTGTTTCAAATTTATCACTTTTAAAATTATTTTTATATTTTTCTATATTTTTTATTAAACCTTCTTCATCAATTATATATAAAGGAGTTTTATATTTTTTTGCTAATTCATTTACACTATAATTTCCAATATTTATAGTGTTATTATCAATATACATATTTCCAAATAGTTTCATAATTTCCTCCAAATTCCAAAAAAAGACCATGAGCAAAAGGTTACTCATAGTCTTTTATATACAATAATATACATATCCTTCTGCCCTCAATGTAGGAAGCACAACAATAATGAAATGGGCTTTTCATAATTGACAGTGATTTACTTATTCAGCAAATCCCCAATAATTACTTATTTCGGCGTTTTAACCTTTCAAATACTTTACTAATTCAAAACGCAGCCTCTTCTCTACATCGAAATAAATATTCAATTTATTTAATACTAACAGATATATATTAGTATGTCAAGTTAATTAAGCAAGCTACTGAAATTAATATAATAGATAATAATATAACAATTTCTTCCAAAAAAAGAGAACACTTAAGTTCTCTTCATTAATCTACTCTTTTTTTTCTTAAAATATCCATAGGCTTTACAGGAAAATCAATTTTTATCTTGAAAAGCTCTTTAGGTCTTGGCATTACATCAATTTCATTTCCTTTATTATCAAACATTTCAGTAACGGTAAAAGTTTTAAACCCATTTTCAGGGCCGAATACTTCTAATTCGTCACCTGTAAATATACGATTACGTTGTTCAACTGTTGCAAGTTTAGTTTGTTCATCATAATCTTTTATTAATCCAACAAAATCATAAGTTCTTATATATGAAGTGCTGTTATAAAGTTGATCATTTTCATTAGGTTTTTTATAATAAAAACCTTTAGTAAAATCTCTATGGCTAGCTTTTTTTATTTCTAATAATAAATCTTTTACTAGATTATCGTCATATGTTCCATTATAATATGCATCTATAGCTATTCTATATGCACGTATAACTGTAGCCACATAGTAAGAACTTTTTACTCTACCTTCTATTTTAAAGCTATCTATACCTGCATCAATTAGGTCTGGAATAGAATCTATCATGCAAAGATCTTTTGAATTGTATATATAAGTTCCTTTTTCGTCTTCTACTATAGGAAAATATTCGCCAGGTCTTTTCTCTTCTACTAAATTATATTTCCAACGGCAAGCATGAGCACAGTCGCCCCTATTTGCATCTCTGCCTATCATATAATTACTTAATAGACATCTTCCAGAGTATGATATACACATAGCTCCATGCACAAAATTTTCAAGGGTAATATTAGGTACATGAGTTTTTATATCTTTAATTTCTTCTAAAGAAAGTTCTCTAGCTAAAACAACTCTTTTAACACCCATTTTTTCCCAAAATTGAACTGTTTTATAATTTGTAACAGATGCTTGTGTTGACCAGTGTACTTCAATTTCTTCATCTATTTCTCTAATGATAGAATATATGCCAGGGTCGGATACGATTAATGCATCTACACCGATTTCTATTAATTTTTTAATATATTCATCTAAACCTATTAAATCTTCATTATGAGGTAATATATTAACTGTTATATATATTTTTTTATCTCTATCATGAGCGTAATTTGTAGCCTCTATTAAATCTTCAAATGAAAAATTTTTAGACGCAGTTCTCATACCAAAAGCTTCTCCTGCTAAGTAAACAGCATCTGCTCCGTAATTAATCGCCATTTTAAATTTTTCTAAATCTCCAGCAGGAGCTAGTAATTCTATTTTGTTCATACTTATCCTTCCTTATAGGTAATTGCTAATCCATCATCAATAGGCACTATGGATGTAGTTAAACCTTCTTGACTTGTTATATAAGTTAAATACTCTCTTAATCTTTTAACAATTGTTATTTTTCTATGTCTTTTTTGTATATATTTTTCATCAGCAACCATACCCCTAAATAACACATTATCAGAAAGAATAATGCCATTTGGTTCTAATAAGTCTACTGCTTTTTTAAAATAATTAAGATACTGACCCTTTGCGGCATCAATAAAAATCATATCGAATTTTTCATACAATATATTAATTACATCTTCTCCATCGCCAAGTATACATTTAATATCATTTGAATATCCTGCTTTTTCTATATTAGAAAGAGCTATATTATAAGTATCTTCATCAATTTCAATAGTGGTGATTTTGGCATCAGGAGCAGCATTTTTCATATTAATTGTAGAAAATCCTATAGCTGTTCCAATTTCTAGTATCTTTTTAGGTTGCTTAATTTTTGTAATAACAGAAACTAGTTTAGCCACATCGGGTTCAATAATAGGAACATTGTTTTTTATAGCAAATTGCTCCATTATTTTTAAAAGATCATCATCTGTTTTTAATAAAGATCTAATATATTCTTCAACTTGTTTATCTACAACTGATTTCATTTTATCCTTCTATCTTTAATGTTTTTTCTAATATTTCATTTACATCTCTCATAAGTATAGAAAATGAGTATTCTGCTTGGAAATATTTTGCTAAATCTTCATTCATCATTAAAATATTTTGTAGACTTTGAATTTTTTCCAACTCTTCATTATCTTCTTTTCCAGTTTCAGCTAATTTCACTTGATAATTTAAGATTTTTTTCTGAAAATCTTCTAATATCTTTTTATTTTCTTCATTTGCATCAATCTCTTTTTTTGCTTTAACAAAATTTTTATATTCTTTAGAATTAGAAATATCTAATGCTAAATCTTTAGCTTTTTTACGAATATCCATAAATATCTCATTTCTTACTTACATCACTAAAAGGCTAGTTATAAAATTAATAACTAACCTTTTATGATTATACTTCTATTATAATTGGTAAAATCATAGGGTTTCTTTTTATCTCTTGGTATACAAAAGCTCTTAAGCCACCACGAACTCTATATTTGATAGTTGACCAATCTTTAACATTTTCATTTTCACAATTTGTTAAAATATTTTTTACTACATGTTTAGCTTCATCCATTAGGTCTGTACTTTCACGAACATATACAAAACCTCTAGATATTATATCTGGATCTGAAACTAGTTCTTTTTTGTCTTTACTTATAGTTATTACAACTATTATTAAACCGTCTTCGGATAGATGTTTTCTATCTCTTAATACTACATTACCAACATCTCCAACACCAAGACCATCTACTAATACATTACTAGCATGATCTGTGCGAATTAGATTAGCAGAATTTTTTGTGAATTCAACAGTATTTCCATTTTCTATAATAAAAATATTTTTAGAATCCATGCCTAAATCCATTGCTAATTTAGCATGAGTTTTAAGATGTCTATATTCACCATGTACTGGCACAAAGTATTGAGGTTTTACTAAAGTATGAATTAACTTTAATTCCTCTTGACAAGCGTGACCAGAAACATGAACGTCAGCTAGTGATTGATATATTACTTCACAACCAATTTCTGTTAAATGGTTAATAACAGAGAATACTGTTTTTTCGTTTCCTGGTATAGGTGAAGCTGATATTATTTCGGTATCTTCTTTAGTTAGTTGTACTTTTTTATGAGAACCATATGCCATTCTTGTCAAAGCACTCATAGGCTCTCCTTGACTACCTGTAGTTAATAATACGATTTTATTATCATCTAACTTGTTAATTTCATTAACATCTATTAAAGTGTTTTTATTGATTTTTAAATAACCTAAATCTGTAGCTACTTTTACTGTGTTAATCATTGATCTACCTGAAAGAGCAACTTTTCTATGAAAAGCTTCTGCAGCATAGATTACTTGTTGTATTCTATGAACATTAGATGCGAATGTAGCAACTACAATTCTTCCATTAGCACGAGCAAATAAATCTTTAAATGTTTCTCCTACAGATTTTTCGCTTAAAGTATAACCTGGTCTTTCTACATTTGTACTATCAGCAAATAAAGCTAATACTCCTTCATCTCCTAATTGAGCAAGTCTATGCAAGTCCATTTTATCTCCATCAATAGGTGTATAATCTATTTTAAAGTCACCTGTAAATATTAATACACCAACAGGAGTAGTAATTGCAAAAGACACAGAGTCAGGTATACTATGACTTGCTTGAATAAATTCGATTTTAAAACATCCTAGTTTTATTGATTTACCTTTACCTACAACATTAAGGTTATTTTTACTTAAATTATGTTCAATAATTTTATTTTCAAGTAATCCCATAGTAAGTTTGGTACCATATACTGGAATATCGAATTTTTTTAAAATATAAGGAATGGCACCTATATGGTCTTCGTGACCATGAGTAACGACAATTCCTCTAATTTTATGTCTGTTTTTTTCTAAATATTCCACTCCAGGTATTACAATATCTATACCTGGCATATCTTCATCCGGAAAAGTAAGTCCTCCGTCAACGATTATAATATTATTGCCATATTCAACGACTGTCATATTTTTACCGATTTCATCAAGACCACCAAGAGGGATTACCTTTAATTTATTTTGGTTTTTTCCCACATTTATTCTCCTTTTTGACTTATTATTACGATTTGTTCTTTCTATCATTTTTCCTCATTTCTTTTTGACAATCAGAGCAAATGCCGTAAAATTTTAAAGAATGATCTTTTATTTGAAAATTATATTCATTGCTTATAATAGACTCTGCATGTTCTAATAAATCACGTTTTACCTCTATTACTTTATTACAATTTGTACATATTAAATGATGATGATGATGTGTTTCATCTTCTGAACTTATTTCATATCTATATCTATTATCGTTAAAGTTTATTTTATATACTACTTTAAGTTCATCTAATAGTTGCAAAGTTCTATATACAGTCGCAATACCTATGTCACTATCTTTTTTTATAACAATATCATGGAGCTCCTCTGGACTAAGGTGTGAACCACTATTTTCTTTTAATGCTTCAAAAATTATCTCTCTTTGCTTCGTAACTTTATAGCCATTTTTTATTAATAGCTCACGTAAATTATCTATATCCATATAGTTCCTCCCATACTATTGTATTTTTTCATTTTTCAATTTTTCATATATATCTACAGCAGCATTTAATTCGTTTTGATCTTCTATTCCAACCAAATTTAACTCGTCATTATTTGCGTATTCTATTCTCAATATATATGTTAAATCATCTGACTCATCGACTGGTATTAGAACCACATAATCATCTTCATCCATTCCAAAAGTATCTAATAATTTAAATTTTTGTAAATTACCATTTTCATCATAAAGTTCTATAATTTCCACGACATTTCCTACCTTCTATCTAGATAAGCTTGCAGTATATAAGTAGCAGCAACCTTATCTATTAATCCTTTTCGTTTTTTTCTACTAACGTTACCTTCTATAAGTATCCTCTCTGCAGATACAGTAGTTAAACGTTCGTCCTGATATAATATTTCAATATCTGTTTTTTCTTTTAATTTATTTACAAAGGCAATGACTTTTTCACTTTGAGGACCTATTGTATTATTCATATTTTTTGGAAGTCCAGATATAATTTTTATTATATTGTATTCGTCTATAAGACGTAAAATTTCATCAATATCCTCTTCTTCATTTGTTCTTTTTATGGTTTTTACACCTTGTGCCATCATGAAGAATGGGTCACTGACAGCTACTCCTATAGTTTTATCTCCTATATCTAAACCTAAATATCTTTCCATCTTAAACCACCTTAATATAAAAATCTGGACATACTGATGCACAGTAACCACATAATATACATTTAGAATAGTCAACTTCTACTTTGTTATTTTTAATACTTAAAGCTTTCTGCTGACACCTATTAACGCAGTTTCCACATGCAATACAATAATCTTCAATTTTCAATGCTCTTTTTTTATTTTTTAATTTATTTTTTAAATGTTCTGGATGTTTTCCAGTATTAATTAGATTTATATTGCAATCTATTTCAGCTTTTGACTGCATACCTACAGCTATTGAATCTATAAAATCTAAATTTCTTAAAAAATTAAAAGACTCCTCTAAGTCATTTATCAGATGTCCCCCACCTAGAGGCTTCATACTATAAATACCCTTACCTAGTCTTTTAGATTTTTTAAGAGATTTTACCATATCATCGATATTTCCATCAATAATTCCTAATCCTTTTTTATTTAAAATAGGATGAACAATTTCTATCTCAGGATATTTATTAGCTCCTATAATTCCAGACACTCTATGGGTAGAAATTCCCACAGCTCTTATAAACCCTTTTTCTTTTGCTTTGATAAGATATTCTAAGGCTTCATAATGTCCTTGTATAGTAAGCTCTGATTCTTGTTCATGTAATAAAAAAATATCAATATAGTCCGTATTTAATTCTCTTAACGCTTCTGTAAGAGCCCCTTGTGCAAGTTGTTTATTCCATGCATATGTCTTAGTAGCGATAGTATATTTTGAACGTGGTATATATTCTAAAGCCTTATTTATATATTGATAATTATTATATAATTGAGCAGTATCTAAAAAATTCACGCCATTATCATAGGCATAATTTATTAAATTTGCTCCTTCTTTTGTTGATAGATTGCTTTGGAAGGGAGTCATTGTAAGACTCCCAAAGCAAACTTTCGAAACTTCAATATTTGTATTACCTAATTTATTATATATCATAGCGTAAAATATTTATTTTATTTCGTTTTCTTTTATATAGAAATCGAGTAATTCTTCAAGTAATTCGTCTCTATCAACTTGTCTAATTAAATTTCTAGCATTATTATAACTTGTAATATAAGTAGGATCTCCTGATAGTATATAACCAATGATTTGATTTTTAGGATCATACCCTTTTTCTTCTAATGCTACAAATACTTTTAATAGAATTTCTTCAATAGATTTATCTTCTTCTTTCGGTGGAACAAATCTTACTGTTTCATTAAAATTATTATTCATAATTCATCCTCCAATTTAAGTGAAATTATTTAAGCATGGATTCAACAATTTGATAAACAGACTCTAATGCTGTTGGAACTTTAGTTGCATCTTTTCCTCCAGCTGCAGCAAAGTCTTTTCTGCCTCCTCCATTACCTCCTGTTAATTTAGCAACTTCTCTTACCACATTACCAGCAAATATATTTTTATCTATAACATCTTTTGATACAGCAGCTACAAAATTTACTTTATTATCATCGGTAATATTTGATAGTACTACTACACCAGAAGATATTTTATTTTTTATTGTATCGGCAATTTCTCTTAATGTATTCATATCTAAACCATTGTAGTTATGAGTTACTACTTTAAAAGCATCAATAGTTTTTGCGCTATTTATAATATTTTCTAAATCTTTTTTTACATCATTTGATTTGATATTTTTTATTTCTTTTTCAAGATTTTTATTTTCAGCTAATATAAACTCTATTCTATTTATTATATCAGATTGTTTTGATTTTAGAGTAGAAGATATTTCAGTTAAAAGTAAATCTTTATTATTTATATAATTATATACTTCACGTCCTGTTATAGCTTCAATTCTTCTTACACCTGCAGCTACAGAAGATTCAGATATTATTTTAAACATCTGTATGTCGGAAGTAGTTTGTACATGAGTACCTCCACAAAGTTCTTGTGAATATTTATCTCCGATAGATACAACTCTTACTTTATCTTTGTACTTATCTTCAAATAAGCCAATAGCGCCTAATTCTTCAGATTCTTTATAAGACATTTCATTAGAATTAACAGGTAAACCTAATGATATTTTTTCGTTTACTATTTTCTCGATTTTACTTAAATCATCTTTACTTATTGCTTCAAAGTGCGTAATGTCAAATCTTAATCTCTTAGAATCTACATATGAACCTGCTTGATTTACATGATCCCCTATTACTGATTTTAAAGCTTTATGAAGTAAGTGAGTAGCTGTATGGTTTTTCATAGTATCACGTCTATTTTGTAAATCTACCTTAGCTTCTACTTTTTCATCAACAGATAGAGTTCCCTCTACCATTTCTACATAGTGTAGTATTGCGTTATTTTTATTTTTTTGTGTATCTAAAACGATAGCTTTACCATTTTTAGATTCAATAATACCTTTATCTCCAACTTGTCCTCCGGACTCACCATAAAAAGTACTTTCGCTTAATACTATTATACCCTTTTCTCCAGAACTGATTACTTTTTCTTCATCATCATTTAAGAAAATATTTTCAATAGTAGCTTCTGTATTTAATTTATCATATCCTAAAAATTTAGTCTCAGATAAATTTTTTATAATGCTATTATCATTTCCAGACCAGCCGATTTCATCTATATTTCTAGCATTTTTTGATCTTAATTTTTGTTGTTTCATGTTTTCATTAAAATCATCTATACTTGTAGTAAAACCTTGTTCTTCTAAGATTTCTAAAGTTAAATCTATTGGGAAACCATATGTGTCGTAAAGTTTAAAAGAATCTTCTCCACTTATAGTGTTTTTATTATTTTCTTTAGCTTCATCTATCATTTTTTGAAGAATATTTAAACCTTGTTCTATAGTTTCTTGGAATTTACATTCTTCTGCATCAATAATTTTTAAAATTCTATCTTGTTCTTCTAAAAGTTCAGGATATTCAGATTTATAGGCTTCCATAACAACTTTAGATATATCTGTTAAGAAGTGGTTATTGATTCCTAGTAATTTTCCATGTCTTGCAGCACGTCTTATTAATCTTCTAAGTACATAGCCTCTACCTTCATTACTTGGTATAACACCATCATAAATTAAGAAAGTCATAGCTCTTGAATGGTCAGTTATTATACGAATAGATTGATCAACTTTTTCATCTACATTATATTTTTTATTTGATAGTTCTTCTATTTTATGAATAATATCTTTTAATAAACCAATTTCAAAGATATTATCAGCACCTTCTAGTATTAAAGCTATTCTTTCTAAGCCCATACCAGTATCGATATTAGGATGTTCTAGTCTATTATAATTGCCTTCCGCATCTTTATTAAATTGTGTAAATACAAGATTCCATACTTCCATAAATCTGTCGCATTCACATCCAGGTTTACAATCTGGATTATCACATGCATATTTATCTCCACGATCTATATAAATTTCTGAACATGGACCACAAGGACCTTGTTCTAATTCCCAAAAGTTATCTTCTTTACCTAATTTAACAATTTTTTCTGCAGGAACACCTATTTTTTTATTCCATATTTCAAAAGCTTCATCGTCTTTTTCATATACAGAAACCCAAAGTATATCTTCTGGAATTTCAAGAACTTCTGTTAAAAATTCCCAAGCCCATGCGATAGCTTCGTTTTTAAAGTAATCTCCGAAAGAGAAGTTACCTAACATTTCAAAAAAAGTTCCATGTCTTTGAGTTTTACCAACTTCTTCAATATCACCAGTTCTTATACATCTTTGTGAAGAAGTCGCTCTATTTTTCTTCATCTTTTTTTCTCCAGTAAAATATTTTTTTAATGGAGCCATACCTGCGTTTATTAAAAGCAAGCTTTTATCTGATTTATCTTGTGGTACTAGAGGAAAACTCTTTAGTACCATATGGTTTTTACTTTCAAAAAATTTTAAATATTCACTTCTAATTTGGTTTAAATCTAAATCTCTCATTTAACTATATATTCCTCCGATAAATTAATTTTCCGTATTATCATTATATATAAAATTTATAATGTTATCTTTGTAATGTTTATATAAAATCTTTAAAGTTGCTACTACTGGAACTGAAAATATCATTCCTACTACCCCAAACATTCCTCCTCCTAATATTAAACTTAATAATATTACTAAAGGATTCATGCCAATAGATGAACCTAGTATCTTTGGTGCAAGTATATTATTTTCAATCCATTGTATTAGTACAAAAGCTATTGCAACTATAAGTGCTTTTAAAGGACTTTGGAATAGCGCTATAACTACTGCCGGAATAAATCCTAAGAATGGTCCAATATAAGGAATAATATCAGCAATACATGTTATGATTCCTATAACTAGGGCAAAATCAATTCCCATAATTAATAAGAAAATCATAGTAGTTATTCCCACAAATAGAGCCATTAGCAATCTACCTCTAACAAATTGAGAATTTGCTAAATCTATGTCTTTGCATACATTTAAAAACTTTTCTTGTCTTTGTTTAGGTACTATTGAAATTATTCCTGAAGTCAATCTTTCTTTGTCTAATAAAAAGTAAAATGCAAATACAGGTACTAGTACTAGTCTAATTAAAATATTTAAAACATTTGGCGCACTTGAAGCAAAGTTTGCCATAACACCAAATAATTTTTCTTGTAGGACATTAATTATGCTATCTAGCTCTGTAACAAGTTTGTCAGCTATATTTCCTAATACAGGAATATTTTCAAAAATTTGTTTGTTAAAATTATTAAAATTAGCAGAAAAGTCCTGCATTATAACAGGGATTCTATAAACAAAATTCATAAATTGATTAGCTGTTCTTGGTACAACTAAAACTCCTAGTATAACTAAAAATACAATTACTACAAGATATACTATTAAAATAGCAATCGACCTTTTAAATCCTCTATTTTCAAGATGCTTGACTAGTGGATTTATTAAATATGCTATTACTACAGAGATTAACAATGTAACAATAGTACTCCATAATATGCTATATTTATTAAATAAAAACATAGTTAAAAGTATTAAACAAATAAATACTACAGTTCTTTTTATATTATGTAAGCTAAATATTATCTTGTTTTTATCATTGACTTTCGAGTTACCTATATTTATTAAATAGTAACTGGCAAAAACTAAGAAGAATATTCCTACTAAAAAAAGAATATTAACCAAGGTAGCGTGTACATCAAAAGGCATATAATCCCTCCTATTAAAATATTAATTATAAACATACATACTACTATTATAATGTATAATACAAAAAAAATATAGGCTGTTTAAAACAGCCTACAATTTTTATTAATGTTCATGTGGATCTTCACTTGGATCAAAATCTTCAAGTCCTGGAATTTCTGTTCCTGTATTTTTTGAATAATCTTGTAAAGCTGCTTTTATAGCTTGTTCAGCTAGTACTGAGCAATGTACTTTTACAGGTGGTAAACCATCTAATGCTTCCATTACTGCTTTATTTGTCAATTTCATAGCATCAAATATAGTTTTTCCTTTGATTAATTCAGTAGCCATACTTGAAGAAGCTATTGCAGAGCCACAACCAAATGTTTTAAATTTTACATCTTCGATAATTTTATCATCATTTATTTTTAAATAAATTTTCATTATATCGCCACATTTAGCGTTTCCTACTTCTCCTACTCCGTTTGCATCTTCTAATTCTCCTACATTTCTAGGATTTCTAAAATGATCTAATACTTTTTCTGTATACATTATTTTACACCTCTCATAAAATCTTCGTATAGTGGTGACATACTTCTAAGTCTTTCAATTATCTCCACTAATGTTTCAACAACATAGTCGCAATCCTCTTTAGTTGTTTCTTCGCTAAGTGTCAAGCGAAGAGATCCATGAGCTATTTCATGTGGTAATCCTATAGCTAATAAAACATGGGAAGGATCTAATGAGCCTGATGTACATGCTGATCCAGAAGAAGCTGCGATACCCATCATATCTAAACTTAATAGAATAGATTCGCCTTCAATAAATTTAAAGCATACATTTAGATTATTAGGTAATCTATCTTCAAGGCTACCATTTATTTTAGTATAATCTATTTTTTCAGTTATTTCTTTTAATAAATAATCTCTTAATTCAGATATATATTTATTTCTTTCGTCTCTATTTTCACTGTAAAGTTCTGTAGCTTTTGCCAATCCAACTATCCCTGCAACGTTTTCTGTTGTAGCTCTTTTCCCTCTTTCTTGAGCTCCACCATGTATAAGATTATCTAATCTTACACCTTTTCTTATATAAAGAGCTCCTACGCCTTTTGGTCCATGTATTTTATGACCAGACAATGAAAGTAAATCGATATTCATATCTTGGACATCTATAGGAATTGTACCAAAAGCCTGAACTGCATCTGTATGGAAAAGTACATTATTTTCTTTACATATTTTTCCTATTTCTTTTATAGGCTGAATAGTTCCTATTTCGTTATTTGCAAACATTATAGTAACTAAAATTGTATTATCTTTAATAGCATTTTTTACATCTTCAGGATTTATTTTTCCTTCTTCATCTACATCTAAATAAGTAACTTCAAAACCATCTTTTTCTAAATATTCACAAGTATGAAGAACAGCATGATGTTCTATTTTAGATGTTATTATATGATTGCCTTTACCTTTTCTTTTTAAGAAATTTGCAACACCTTTTATAGCCCAGTTATCTGCCTCTGAACCACCAGAAGTAAAAAATAATTCGCTAGTTTTGCAATTTAATTCTTTTGCAATAATTTCTCTTGATTTTTCTACAGCTGCTTTAGCAGTAGAACCTAAACTATATATAGAAGATGCATTGCCGTATTCTTCTGTTAAATAAGGCATCATTGCATCTAAAACTTGCGGAGATAATTTTGTTGTAGCAGCATTATCTAAATAAACATTTCTCATTTTATTATTCCCTTCTTTAAACTGTTATATTTATATTATATCTTTAAGATTTTTTTTACAGTACGTATTTTCCAGCAACTACTTCATCTAGAGTCATAGACTCAACAGTTTCTTCCATGCTTGCAACTAGATTTGCCCAAACTCCTCTTGCAGGGCAACTGCCTTCTCTAGAGCATATACCATCAGCAACGGAACATTCAGTAGCACCAAAAAATTCTTCTAAATTTTTTAATATATCACCAACTGTTATATTCTTAGGATCTTTAGTTAAGTAATATCCACCATGAGTTCCCCTCATACTGTCTACTAACCCAGCTAATTTTAATTGTCTAATTAATTGTTCTAAATAATTATCAGAAAGACCTGTCTTTTTTGATATTTCAGCTAACGATACTGGATCTTCACCATAGTGACATCCAAGTACATACATTGCATGTAAACCATATCTTCCTCTTGTTGATAAGCGCATATAAAAGCCTCCTAATTCTTAACCTAAAATGATTTTAACATATCCTACTAAATTTGTCAAGATTAGAAAAAACCTCTCAAATGAGAGGTTTTCATATTTATTTTATTAAATTTTAATTATCTAAAGATATGTACCATAGAGTATTCCAATAGTTCCAGGTCCTATATGGCAACCTATAACTGGGTCTACTTCTTCTATATAAATATCTATATCTGGGTATTTTTCTTTTAATTTTTCTGCTATTGTTATAGATTTCCTATTATCATATATATATACAACTGATAGATATTTTACATCATCAGGAATATAGGATAACATTTTATTTATTCCTTTTTTGCTTCCTCTAACTTTTTCATAAACATCTAAAGTGCCTTCAGGAGTAACTGTAACTATAGGTTTTATACTCAACATATCACCTATAAATGCAGATGCAGCTGATAATCTACCGCCTCTTTTTAGATATTCTAAAGTTTCTGGAATAAAATATATATATTCTTCTTCTCTATGTTTATTAAGTTTTTCAATTATCTCATCTATATTTTTATTTTCATTTCTCAATTTAACTACATATTCAACTTGTCTTTTTAAATTAACAGTAGTAGTTCTGGTATCGAATATGTGAATTCTGTCATCACCTATCATATCAGCAACTAAATTCAATGAGTTAAAAGTACCTGATAATCCTTTAGAGATAGATAAAACAATTATTGCATCAGGTTCTTCCTCTAATGCTTCTTCTAAACAGTCTTTCATTTTTTGTATTGAAGGCTGAGAAGTTTGAGGGAAATTTTGACTGTTTATTAACTTTTCATAAAAGTCCTTATATTCATGAGGATAACCCTCAGCATATTCTTTCCCTTCAAAAGTATAATAAATTGGAAATACAGTAATATTTTCTTTTTCAATATATTCTATTGGTAAACTTGCTGTTGTATCAGCAATTATCTTAATATTATGCATTATACTTCTCCTTATTTCATTTATACAATATAAATGATTAGTATTTTAAATAAAGCCTATCATAAATGATAGGCTTTATTCAATTATTTTACCACAATATTAAATATTTTACCATTGATGTATATTTTCTTTACTACTGTTTTATTCTCTAAAAACTTGAATATATTTTCATCAGCAAGAGCTTTATTAAATATTGTCTCAGTATCTTCGTCTACAGATACTTTTAAAGTGCCTCTGAATTTACCGTTTACTTGTACTGGTAAATCAACTACTTGATCTTGAGTTTTTTCTTCTATATAGATAGGCCAGCTTTGATCATGAATATAACCACCATAATTTTCTACTTGCCATAGCTCTTCTGTAATATGAGGAGCAACAGGGTTTAATAATATTAAGAATGTTTTATATTCTGCATCAGTTATAGAACCTTTTTTGTAAAACTCATTTAATAAAGTCATTAATTGTGCTATAGCTGTATTAAATTTTAAATTTTCGTAATCTTCAGTAACTTTTTTGATAGTTTGGTGCATTAATGTTTCAAGGTCTTTTGAATATTCATCGCCTTCAACTACTAATTCTTGTACTCTCCAAACTCTTTCTAGGAATTTTCTACAACCTTTAACGCCGTTGTCTGACCAAGGAGCAGATTTTTCGAAATCTCCTATAAACATTTCATATGTTCTTAAAGTATCAGCACCATAATCTCTAACTATATCGTCTGGGTTTATAACATTTCCTCTAGATTTAGACATTTTTTCGCCATTTCCACCAAGAATCATACCATGACTTGTTCTCTTCATATATGGTTCTTTAGTTTTTGCTACACCTATGTCATATAGGAATTTATGCCAAAATCTAGAATAAAGTAGATGAAGTGTAGTATGTTCCATACCACCGTTATACCAATCTACTGGTGTATAGTAATCAAGAGCTTCCTTACTAGCTAATTCTTCTGTATTGTGAGGATCTGCATATCTTAAATAATACCAAGATGAACCTGCCCATTGAGGCATTGTATCTGTTTCTCTTTTAGCTTTCTTTCCGCATTTTGGACAAGTTGTATTAACAAATTCTTCAATATTAGCTAATGGAGATTCTCCAGTATCAGTAGGTTCATATTCTTTTACATTAGGAAGTCTAACTGGTAGTTCTTCTTCAGGTACAGCAACCCAACCACAATCTTCACAATAAACTAGAGGTATTGGCTCTCCCCAATATCTTTGTCTTGAGAATACCCAGTCTCTTAATTTATAATTAGTTTTTTCTTTACCAATTTTTTTATCAGTTAAGAATTTTATTATTTCTTTTTTAGCTTCTTCAACACTTAGATTATCTAAAAATCCTGAGTTAATCATTTCGCCAGTTTCTGTATCAGTATAAGCTTCTTTTTCAATATTTCCACCTTTAACAACTTCTATTATAAGTAGATTAAATTTAGTTGCAAATTCATAATCTCTTTCATCATGTGCAGGAACTGCCATTATAGCACCTGTCCCATAAGTCATTAATACATAATCTGATATATAAATAGGAATATTTTTTCCAGTTGCAGGATTTACTGCACTTAAACCTTCTAATTTAACACCTGTTTTATTTTTGTTTAATTCAGTTCTTTCAAAATCAGATTTTTTAGAGATTTCTTTTTGATAAGCAGTAACTTCATCTAAATTTTTAATATTTTCTTTGTATTTTTTAATAATTGGATGTTCACATGCAATTACCATATATGTTGCACCAAAGATTGTATCTGGACGAGTAGTATATACTTTAATACTATCTTCTTTATCAGCTATTTGGAAATCTATCTCACATCCATGAGAACGACCTATCCAATTTGTTTGTTGAGCTTTTACTCTCTTAGGATAATCTACATCTTTAAGATCATCGATTAGTCTATCTGCATATTCTGTTATTTTTAACATCCATTGATTTTTTACTTTATGTTCAATTTCTGTTCCACAACGTTCACATGCTCCGTTTACTACTTCTTCATTTGCTAAACCAGCTTTACAAGAAGGACACCAGTTTATTGGCATTTCTTTTTTATAAGCTAAGCCTTTTTCAAAGAATTTTATAAAAATCCATTGAGTCCATTTGTAATATTCCGGGTCAGTAGTATCTATAGCTCTGTCCCAGTCAAAAGAAAAACCTATAGATTTTAATTGCTCAGTAAATCTTTGTATGTTTTTTTCAGTTATTATAGATGGATGAACTTTGTTTTTTATAGCATAGTTTTCAGCTGGTAGTCCAAAAGCGTCCCATCCCATAGGTAATAATACATTATATCCTTGTAGTCTTCTTTTTCTTGAAACAATATCCATTGCAGTATAAGGTCTTGGATGTCCTACATGAAGTCCTTGACCTGATGGATAAGGAAATTCTATTAATGCGTAGAATTTCTTTTTGTTTTCATCTATTTCTGTTTTAAAAGTTTTATCTTCGTCCCAAAAATCTTGCCATTTCTTTTCAATTGAATTTGGATTATAAGTTTCCATATAATTCCTCCCTTAAATAAATAAAAAAGCCCCTCATCTCTAAAAAGAGACGAAGGACTTAAAATCATAAGTTTCGCGGTACCACTCCTAATTGGTAATAAAATTATTACCCACTTGTATCCGATAACGGTGGTAGCCGGCCTGTAAAGCAATTCATGAACAAGTTCAATTATCATATTTATTACTTTTCACCAACCAGTAACTCTCTAAAAAACATTAATAATTTACTACTTTCAATCACAATTTTATATTATCATTATGAATAAGTATAACAAAGGATAAAATATAAATCAAGTTAATTATTTTAAATAGTTAGATTTAGTGTATTTTAATAGTTTTTGTCTATCGTTAGATATATTACCTGAGATAACCTCATTTAATATATCATTTAATATAGTTCCAATTAGTTTGCCCTGTGGTATACCTAAGTTGATTAAATCATTTCCGTTTATATTAAGCATATTTAAGTTAAAACATTCTTTTTTATTTACTATTTCTTCAGCTATTATTTTTAATTTATTTAAATGTATTATCCTATCTTCTAAATATTTAGGATTTTGTGCAAGAATATCTGCTTTTTTTACTTTTAGTAATTTAAAAAACAAATCTACACTTCCTAATTTATTTATTCGTCTTCGTACAGCTGTTTTATTTTCTAATATTTGAACATCATGATTTTCTATTAATAATTTTACATTGTCAATAAATTTATTAGAATATTTTAAGCGAATTAATATATCTTTCGCTAAATTTGCACTTACTATATTATGTTTATAAAAATGTCCAATAAAATCTGAATCTATACTATATGTAAGAGGCTTTCCGATATCGTGTAAAAGCATAGTCATCTTTAATTCCAAATCTGATTCTATATATTTTACTGATTTTATAGTGTGTTCTAGCACATCATATATGTGATATGCATTATTTTGATTGAAATCTTTAAGTAATAAAAGTTCAGGTATAAACTCTCCTACTATGTCTATATAATTAGTCAATATATTTTCAATATTTTCTCCGAAAATTAATTTTGAAAATTCTTGGTTAATTCTTTCAAAGGAAATATTTTTTAGTATTTCTTTATTTTTAAATATAGCTTTTGAAGTGTTTTTTTCAATATCAAAATTTAAAGTCGATGAAAATCTTAAACAGCGAAGTATTCTTAAACCGTCTTCTTGAAATCTAATATCTGGATTATTTACAGTTTTTAATAATTTTTTATTTAAATCTTTAATACCATTAAAATAATCTACTATACCTACTTTAGGATGATAAGCTAAAGCGTTTATTGTAAAATCCCGTCTAGATAAATCCTTATATAAATTATTTGTATATACTATTTTTTCAGGTCTTCTATTATTTATATAATCTCCGTCAATTCTATAAGTTGTAATTTCATAGGATTTATTATTGACAATTAAGGTTATTGTACCGTATTTTTTAGATAAAGTAATAAGTTTATAGTCTTTAAATATTTCTATTATTTTTTCTGGCTTTGCAGAAGTCGTTATATCATAATCAAAGGGAATTTTCCCTAAAAGTAAATCTCTAACGCTTCCACCAACTACAAAAGCTTCTTCATTTTGATTATTTAATTTTTGTAAAATTATAATTACATCTTTTGGTATATTTAACATTTATATTACCTCAATTTTTGTGCTTTTAATTATATTATAGTATTTATTTTAATTTATTGTAAATTGCTGGTGATTTTTATTTAAAATAAATTTATTTATGTATTTAGTAATTTGGAAAAACATATTTTTATTGATATGATATATCTATATAAATAAGGAGGTATATATGAATTCGGTAAATTTTGAAAAAGAAAAAATTTCTACATTATTGATTAAAATAGCTATACCATTGATGATTAGTATGTTAGTTACTGAACTATACAATATGGTCGATACTTATTTTGTAAGTCATTATGTAGGAAGCTTAGGCATTGCTTACATTATGATAGTTTTTCCTTTGCAAAGATTTATTGCGGCTATGGCCTCGATGCTGGGTACGGGTACTTCAGCAACTTTATCTAGACAAATAGGTTTAAAAGATGAAGAAAATATAAGAAGTGTAATAAATCAAGGAGTAAATTTAGTGTTATTATTTATGGTACCTATAATAATATTACTATTTATTTTTCAAGATCAAATACTCTATGCTTTCGGTGCCAGTGCTGATACTTTAGAAGGAGCAAGAATTTATTTACATTATATATCTATAGGTTCTATCTTTATAGTAGGTACTAATTTTATATCTAGAGTTTTAATATCTTTTGGAGAAAGTAAATTATCTTTACAAGCTACTTTAATAGGTGCATTAATAAATATATTATTAGACTATATTTTAGTAGTTCATGTAAAAATAGGTATTACAGGAGCAGGCTTTGCAACTATGTTTTCTCAAATTTGTGGATTTATATATGCGTTAAGTCATTTTAGAAAATTACAGAAAAAATTAAATATGAAATTTAAATTTGAATTTAATAAAATATTTGTAAAAATGATTTTAACAATTGGATTGGCAGCTTTTTTAATCGAACTAGAAGATGGGATAGTAATCGGAGTATTAAATAACTTATTAAGAGATTCTATGGGAGATAAAGGAGTTGTAATATTAGGGTTAATAACAAAAGTATATATGTTTTTATTTATTACAAGCTTTGGTATATCCTCTGCTATGCAACCTATTGCCGCTTATGAAATAGGGGCAGGACGTGATTATAGATTAAAAGATTTAATTAAAAAAACTATATTTTATTCTTTTATAACAACTGCTATAGTTTGGTTGATATGTATGATTTTCTCTAAAGAAGTTTTAAGTATATTTTTAAAAGATGAAGAGCTTTTAACTGAAGCAGCAGAATATTTTAGGATTGTAATATCTGTTTTTCCTATACTTGCTGTATATTATGTTTCAATATTTTTCTTCCAAGCTCAGGGAAACGCAAGAGCGTCAGTATTAGCCTCTATTATGCGTCAATTACTAATAATGATACCATTGTCAATCGTCTTGGTAAAAGTCTTTAATTTAGGAGGTTATGGAGTTTGGATAGCATATCCTATAACTGATATATTAGCTTCTATAATTTCTGTTTTATTAATGAGAAATAATTTTAAAAATCTATCTAAATAAAAAAAGTGGTAAATTTATACCACTTTTTTTATTGGTAACGAGCAAGAACCCTGTCGTTTACTCCATACCAAACTGCATCAAAAGAAAGTTTTTTCATAGATCTTTTATATGTTATTAGAATTCTTCTATAAAGGCTATATAGTTCTGATCTAGTTAAAAATTCTTCTTCTACAATATATATTTTTTTATCGTCATATTTTAAAACTAACTGTTTATTTAAGTATTTATTTAATTGCATAATTTTATCATAGATAACTTTACTACAATAATTTGTAATAAAAT
>Ga0079226_10001102_pt1 | contig 20498 bp, 23 predicted proteins | sample Poulit2014_FD_76345 | JGI IMG/M metagenome (GOLD analysis project Ga0079226, IMG submission 76345) | Agricultural soil microbial communities from Georgia to study Nitrogen management - Poultry litter 2014 | ecosystem: Environmental > Terrestrial > Soil > Agricultural land | place: USA: Georgia... | reverse complement strand
GTTGACGTCCTTTATTGTGCCTACCATGCCCTGTGACAGCTGATTTGCTGTTTGAAAGGCTTCGATTTCTTCTAAAGAATCAAAGCGTTTTTTATATTTCCCTTGATATTGCCCATTTTCATGGGAAAAATTTGAATATAATTCAAAAAAGGGTTTGCTTATAAAATTTTCAATTTCTTTATTTCGTTGATAAATCAAATAAAGAGTAGGTGTTTGTACTCGGCCAATTGAGAAAGCACCTTTCATACCGTTATTTTGCATGTATAAGGTATAAAGTCTTGATAAATTCATACCAACTAGCCAATCTGAAAAAGAACGTGTTTCTGCTTCTTTATACATACCGTAAGTTTGTTGACCGTCTTTTAAGTTTTTGAAGCCTTTTTTAATTTCATCAATTTCAAGTGAATTGATCCATAGCCTTTTTATTTGTTTGTGGTTATTTCCTGATAAATTTATAATGTAACGAGCTATTGCTTCCCCTTCTCGATCTAAATCTGTTGCGATAATAATTTCATCAGCTTCATCAAGATGTTCTTTAACAATATTATATTGTTTTCTTTTGTCTTTTGTAACTTTAAATTTAAAAGATTTTGGATTAATAGGTAATGTATTTAATTCCCATTTCTTCAAACTCTCATCATATTCATCAGGAGTATATAAACTAACTAAATGTCCGAAGCCATAAGTAATGATTGTGTTACTATATACTTCATTTGATACAGTATAATAACCGTCTTTTCGTTCACTTTTATTAAAAGCTTCTGCGTATGCTTGTGCCTGACTAGGCTTCTCAGCTAGAATTACAGTTTTCATATAAAGTTCAAACCTTTCTGCTATACATCAAGTGGACTGTCTAAACTATCTTCATTCATATCAGCTAGCAAGCTCTCAGTCGCTTTCTCTTTTTCTTCTTGTTTAGCTTTCTCTTTTGATTTAGCTAATTCTGAAATTTTCTCTTGTTTTTCCTGCTCTTTATTAGCAATTTCAGCTTCATAAGTTTTAACATCATTCTTAAATTTTTCAATTTGAGTTTGATTTGTTTTGTTTTCATATTCATTCTGACTAAGTAGTTGCTCAGGTTTAGGAAACAACTTAAATTGGTAAGCCTTTCCTGCTTTGATTGGCGAATGATTAGACAATACAATAATTTCTGTATCATCATTCATATTAATGATTTCATCAGGTGTCATAAGATCTCGTGATGAATAGCTTTCGTTATCTGAATGACTAGTACTTCCACCTTCTTTATTACCAGTGTTTTTTGAAGAACTAGCATTTGTTGTTTCAACCTTAACTGTTGTTTTTCCTAATAAATCAGAAAAATATTTTGCTGTTGTGTGATTTGCAGCATTCATGCAAATCTTTACAGAACAGTTTCCTAATATACTCTCAGCTTTCTCTCTATTATACTTATCTTGAAGCTGTGTAAGTGTCTGTATAATTGTTGATACTCCAATTCCATAACCACGACAAGTAGCTAAGAATTCTTCATAATTTGTAAATTTCCCCAAGTTTACAAATTCATCTAAAATAAAATCAACTGGAACAGGCAATTTTGAGTGATGATTACTAGCTAATTCATAGAGTTGATCGAATAACTGGCTAAAGAATATATTCGTTAAACCTTCCCATGATGTATCCATAACTGGAATAATGACATAAAGCATAGTCTTTTTTCTGCCAATATCCTGTAAGTGAAAATCAGAAAAGCTAGTAAAGTTAGCTACAGTATCATTCATGTAGTCAGAAATAGTAGTTAGTAATGAAACAATAATACTGCCTCTCATATCTCCACGAGATTTTTTATAACCTAGTTCATACAACTTTCTTGCAGGGTGTCGAATATCTAACATCATAAAGGCATTATCTAGTTCACTTTCTTCATCATCGCTATCTGCTTCCTGATGTGTTTGTAGAAATTCAATGACACCGTTCATATTACGGTTTTCAGGATGGAATTCCATTTTAGCTAAAATAATTAAAGCACTTAATAACGATCTTTGAGAGTAATACCAGACATCTTTTTTTCCGTCTTTATTAGCACTATCAACTATTTTTGTTGCGACATTTGTTGCTTCAACATCATTTGATACATAGTCAATGGGGTTATAACGGTCAGAATGTTGCATTTTAGAGAAATTAATAACATGAATATCATATCCCTGCTGTTGTTTGAAATCTGCTGTATTTTCATAGACTTCTCCCTTTGGATCGGTTACAACAATAGAATGTTCCGTTTCATTTAAAACATTTGTAATAACATAGGCTTGTGTCTTATAACTTCCAGGGCCACCAACAACCATGACATTACGATTTGGCTTGCTTTCTGTTGGTTGCACTATATATTTATTATCTAATCTTCCTAATATTGTTCCAGTCATCAAACAGTCTCCTTTCTATTTTAGGGACTTATAAAAATTCGCTTGTATTTCCTTTTTAGACTGTGCTTCAAAATTTTTGTTATCAATAATATCTCTAGGTTTACTCCATTTTGCACTACCATGATAGCCTTCTTCTTGGGTCTCCCAATCGCTTTTTTTCTTTTTACCTTTAAAATGAATAACGATTGAATAAATCAAAACAGCACCTGTACCGAGTAAAAAGAAGGGATTATTCTCTTGGATATATCCTTGTATGGTACTTGGTAAACTAGTAAACAAATCTTGTAATGAGCTTAATACGATATCGATATTGATATTTAGCTTAACTTCACTTAATAGATAGATAACATCTAATGCCATTAATAGCAGTAGTTCTAACAATATAAAAGTGATAATTATCCATATAAGCCTTTTACCTATGCTTTTTAAGGTGTCATTCAATGTTATTCTCCTTTCTTTTACGATTTGTTACTTCTTATTCTTCTGACTGATCTTGTCCTGCTTCAACAGGAGATAAAGTCAAATCGCCATATTGCTCATAAACATCATCATTCTCTGCAGTAAACTTATATTCATCATCATTTTGTGTGATAGAAAAGCTAAATGCTTCATCTGAGCTATCTGGTTGTTCCATTGTAATTATTGGTACTTCTCCTTCTTCATCAACGCTGTACGAAAAACCTAAACTAGTAATTTGCAAGTCAAAAGTAACAGTATCTGAACCAAAGTCAGCTGTATATGCTTCTCCATTGGTTGAAACTACATTCCAGTTGTTTTCTTGTAAATTCTCTTGAATAGAACCCTGTGAACAAGCCGAAAGAATAAAGATACTAAAGATTGTAAAGATACTACCGATTATTTTTTTCATGTCTATTCTCCTATCTTCTTAATGTAGCTAATCTAATAATATTTCCACCTGCACGTCCTGCACCACTACTGAACCAAATATTTTTAACTAAAGTAGGACCACTTATAACTAATGCACCCGATCCGACCATTGCAGGTAACATACTCCATATCGTATCGTGATTTGCTGTAATTGCTTCAACAAATAAAGCCATTGATAATACGGACACAACAATTGTTATTGCATGACTTAGTAAATCTCTTGCCCATGTTTCAGTAAAATCGAAACTATCATTTGCTATTGAAACAGCTACAAGTGGAGATAAAACTTCAAGTATTAAAATGTTCGCTTGTGCTATAAACATTTTGATGACGAATAAAGCGACAACAATTAAAACAAAAAGCCATACAAGTAAATTACTCATTAAACCGTCAAAAGCTTCATTAAAGCTATTTGAGTCAATTAGACTGTTTATGCTTTCCTTGAGTGATACACCGATATCTGAAAAGAAAAATTCACTGAGTGCTTTTACAATATTCATTGTGACTGATATGACTAAAGGCATTATTACAAGTAATATTCCTGCTTTAACAGTGTCGAGTATGATATTCCAAGCGTTAGCTTCTGTACTACCTTCTGCTTCACTTAATAACATAGCGATAATTTTCCCTAAAAATATCACAACTAATAGCAGACCACTTAGCCAAACAAAAAGATTGTAAGCATCTAATGCAATTCCTGCTAAACCGTCATAATTAAGTAGAATATTTTCTATGAATTGAATGAATATATCTACTCCACTTTCAACCCATTCAGTAATCATTTCCAATATTCTATCGCCTATATTTTCAAACATATTAGCACCCCCTATATGTGATTTTTCACTCAGTAACCATTGTTCTTTGTTGTTTAGGTGTTGTTTGTAAGTCTCCTATTCGATATTGTCCTTCATCTTCTAATAATTGGAATTCGTAAATATTTGTTAAATCTGTACTTGGATTTTCTTCCACCTGAAAGCTAGTGTCTAGAATTAATATAAAATAGTCTGATCGATTACCTACTCCTTGATATATTTGATAATTATCACTTGTACTTGTAAATGTTATTTCTGTATCTACATGTTCAGCACCAGTTAAAGTAAGTAAAGTATCTCCAGTAAAATATTCAGTCGCTTTTTGAGTGCGTTCATCATACGTTGTGTTGTCGTAATCTAATAATGTGTGAAAAGCTTCTTGTATAAACTTTGTTTGTTCTTCTTGCTTTATACTATTAGTATCTTCAGCACTTACATCATTGTTCATTGAACTTGTATTTTCGATTGTTCCATTTTCTTCATTTGTTCCCCCACCACAAGCCGCTAAAGTAAATATAAAGATGACACTTAACAGAATAGCCATACGCTTCTTCATGTTATTTTCCTTTCTCTTACCATGATAAATAAGTACGTGGATTAACTGGATTTCCATTTCCTTCATGTATTTCAAAATGCAAGTGAACTCCTGTTGAAATGCCTGTTGTTCCAGTTATTCCTATGATGTCGCCTGCTTCAATATTCTGACCGACTTTAACAATAGGCATTTGTGCTAAGTGCATATATCTTGTATATAAGCCACTAGGGTGTTGTATTTCAACTGCTATATTACCGTCTGAATACATACCTGAAAAAGTTACAACACCGTCTCCTGCACTAGCAATTGTTATGTTTTCTCCACCGTAAGGTGCTAAATCTATACCGTTATGTGGTTGTAATATTCCAGTTTTAGGATTAACTCTAGCAGGACTAAATTCTGATGACACTACATATTTACCTTCTTGATGTATATAAGGGTTTTGTAATCCATGTTCTCCAACATAATTTCCTACATTTCCCCCACCTATCATTTCTCCCATATATTGTTTTACATTGTCTACATAGTTAGGGTCTCCATAAACATTAACTCCTAATTGATTTTTCATTTGATCTGAATACTGTTGTGCTAATTCTTTTGAGTGTTCCCCACCATTTGACACAACAAAATTAATATATCCATTTCCCATATTATAAGATTGTATAGCTGTATCTATATCAACACCTGTATTTTCAGCTTGTGTCATAACTTCATCAAAATAGCTAACTCCAACATTTATGCTTGTCATTGGATCTGATATAGTATTCGGTGGTAACCTCAGACTTTCACTTGCCTGCATGATATCCAATGAAGCTGTTCCCCCACTTTCCTGTGTTGTAATAGCTAGCACAACATTAATTTGATCTTCCCTGCCATACTTAGCAAGTTCACTTCTGATTGCTTCTTCATACTGTCTTACAGCAGGTGGTATTTCTCCTGAACCATAACTGCCTAAATTACCTTGTCCTGTAAGCAAGCCAAAAGCTAAAAAAATCAATATAATCAAAGCAACAATGATTATCAGGATAAAACCTAATATCTTTTTCCAATTTTTAGCACCATAACGAACTTTTGCTAGCATAGCCACTCTAACAATCCCCCTTTTTAAGAATTCAAGTTGTCTAATTCGGATTGTAAATCGTCAATTTGGCTTTGTAAGTCACTTTGTTCGGTTTCATCTTCTGTTTCGTTTAACTGTCCTTCTAAATCGTTAATCTGATTTTGTAAGCTTTCCCTTTGTGCTTGTTGTTCTTGGTTAGCTGTTGTATCACTAACTATTTGGTTAATAGCAGAATTATCAGGATATTTTGCTTGGATTTGTTCTAAACTATTCATATCATTTGTCTCTGCGTATGCTTGTGCTAATCGTTCTGCTGTTTTTTCATCATCAAGGAAATTTAAAACATTCTGCATTGTATTGCTATCACCTTGAATAATTGCTTTTTCATCAGCTAATTTAGAACTCACTTCATCACTTAGTTCATCTGCATTTAAATCAAGAATAATTTGTTTATCATAGTCATAGGCATGTTGAATAACTTCTTCCAATACATTTTCGCTAGTATTCAATGCTAATTGATACTCTTCTGCTTGAACTAAACGTGAAGCGACTGTTTCAGGTTCAACTCCTGCTTCAAGTAAAGATTGCGTACCTTCTGTATAATTGCCTTGATTAAACGCTTCGTTACCTTGTATTTGTAGATCTTTATTATTTATTTCTTGTTCATAAGCTTCTGCTTGTTCTATTTGATTATCATTTGCATTTAATTGTACAAATAGCACTCCAATGATACCTGCAACTGCTAATAAACCTAACCCTACTTTGTACCACTTCGTTTTTTTACTATATTGTTCTTCATGTTTTGTAATGTAATTGTATGTGATGTAATCTTCGCTAGATTGGATTAAATTTAAAAGATCTTTTATCGATTTTTGATTATAAATTTCAGCTAATAGCTCATTACCTTCTTGTTTCACTTCGTTAGGTGAATTCAAGCATTTTTCATAAGCAATTCCACTTAAAAGACTAACGACACAAGCTTTATATCGTTCTAAGTTAGTGTGCTGTTCTCTCGGCATAAACTGATTTCCAGTATAGGTATAACGAACAGTTTTCATTGGATAATAATATATCGTACTAGGATTAATGCTAATATAGATATTTTCTTTAGCATATTGACCTAAAATATCTTCTTTTAATATTTTTTCAGCAATACTTATTTTGATTGGATATTCTTCATCTTTAAGTTGAATACCATTTTTTAATTTTTCTGTTTTCTGATAAATTAGAGTGACGTATTCATTGCCTTCTCGAACACTTTTAAGGGGCAATAATCGTTCATCAGACTGTTCAATGTGGTTTTCTATGCTTGAAACATTGTCATAGGAGAACTGATCATTTTCTATGTCTATTCTAATTTCATTCTCTTGTTCTGTAATTGTTCCAAAAGCAAAGTTATATACATTCAGATTGTCTTTTGACATAATATTTTACTCCCTTCTATTAATATTGGAATGTTCTAGCTTCTTCTTCTTCAACAGGAGTCATTTTTATTTTAGCTTCATAATCAATTAATTCTTTATTCGCAAATTTTTCTTCATATTGTTGTGGGTCAATTAGTCGTAATTCTTCATCACTTAATTCAACTTTCATTAGTGCTCGTTCCGAACCGTTTATAATCAGTGCTTCCCCTTGAACTCTTTTAGAAATTAATCGTCTTTCTTTTTCTGAAAAATCCATTCTTAATTTTTCTTCAACATCTTCTAATCCACGATTATCTAAACCAAAGAAGATTTTGGTATAGCTATTACCGACAATGGCCTGTCCTACGTTCTTCCCATTATCCATTGTTCCGTCTAACACATCTTGAATTTGTTGTGTTCCAGCAATAGCACCTGCATTATATTTTCTAAAACGCTTATAGGCTTGATAGAAAAATGTTGAAGCGTCAGTATTTTGTGTTAAAAAGTGAAACTCGTCTACAAATAATTTAATGTTCTCCGTTTTATTTTTTGTAATTTCATCCCAAAGATAGGAGAAAGTATTAAGATAAGCAGCACCTTGAATATCTTGCTCATTTTGTAAGGCTTTTAAGTCAAAACTTAATAAATCAGTTTTTACATCAATATTTGTTGTTCCATTAAATAAAGTGTTTGAACCATTAACATAACTATCTAAAATAAAATAGAAATCTTTTATTCTGTCAAAACGTTCTTGATCGGTATCACTATTACTACTTTTTAGTTTTTCAATTTGTTGATACACATCAGCAAGTATCGGCCATTGCTTATGAGATATTTCATCTATATTAGTGTATTTCAAAATACCACTATTTCGATATACGTCTTGTAAAATAGTATCTATAATTGCCTTTTCAACTTGTGATAAATCAGGTTTTAGCACTTGGAAAAAACCTTTGATACGTTGTATTTTATCTTTTACTAAAATTTCCATATTTACTGATTGATTATCAGTTGCTTCAATATTTTCTGAAAAAATTTCTAATGGGTTTATCTTTGTATTTGCATTTGAAGATAGATGTACAACTTCGCCCCCAAAACGCTCTACAATATCTGTATATTCATTCTCAGGATCGATAATAAATACTTTTGTTCCCTTTGCAATATACTTTAAAATCTTTTGCTTCATATATGTTGTTTTCCCAACGCCTGACGTACCAATAACGACTTGATTTTGGTTAAGTACATTACGTTTATCACTATAGTCAATAGCTATTAAGCTATCTGTATCTTTGTTAACTCCTTCAATATCAGCGTAAGGCGATAAATTCAAAACTTCTCCGTCATCAAATGGAAATGTTGAACTAGCAACTTCCGTATTACTTTGCTGATAAGCATAATCTCTTAGTAAATTCTCTGATATTGGTAACGCACTCCAAAAAGCATGATATTGTGCCTTAACAGTATTTATAGGCTGTAACTGCAACTTTCTTAATGTGTTTTCAACACTATCTGTTAAGGCATTTAATTCATCTAGGCTATTTCCTTGAAGAAAAACATACATTGATTGATATAGATAGGTTGCTTCGCTATCAAGATACTTATTCATCTGCATTTCTGCTACATCAATTGCTTTTTCAAGTTTCTTTTTCTTTAATGGGTCATGAGTGTTAAGCAGTTCAGCTTCTTTATTTTTAATTGCATTATCGTAATATTCAATCATCTGTTGTGCGTTAGAACTTTCTAAATTTTGAACAATTGTTATATTACCTTTTTTTCGTTTTAAATCGGATAACCAATTCCCACTTTTTTCTTTTGGATAAGCAACAATCGTTAATACTCTTATATAGTTACTTCCACTTTCTATGTGGTCTGGAAATTCTTCCCAACTAAATGGATAAACTGCCTGCAAAGAAGTATTGTCTAAAAAATCATCTATATTTTTAACTTCATTACTTTCTTCAATTTCTAAATCATCATTCAAGTTATCTTTTGATCTCGCTTTCGTTTTAGGCTTGCCAAATATACTTTCTAGCATAATATCAGCTCCTATTTGCCATTGTAGTTAAATTGGTTTTTGAGTATATCTATTATTTCATCTGTATAGAGCTTTTTAGCTTGTAGATCATATTGTTCAAAAACATCTTCTAACCTATTAATATAGCTATTCGTTTTTTCGTTTAAATCTCTAACTTTTATATCTAAGCTTTCCAATGATTTATCGTTGATTTTTTCTTTAATCACTAAGAAATGTCGTTTATTTGTCATTGCATTATTGCTCATTTTTTCAGTGAAATCATAAATGTAACTTGCAATAAGTTTTTTACGTTCAGGATGACTTTCTTCTAAATATCGTTTTTTATAGCTTTTAATATAATCCTCAAATTCTACTGGCATAGTCATATCTAAATATTGTTGTGTTTCTTGGCTTCCGTCTCCTAAAGTAGTCATTAAAAATGAATTGAATGTATCAAAGGCATAACCTTGTTCTTTATCATTTAACAACTCTAAATTTATTCCACTTGTCTCAATAATTGATACTAAATATCCAGTTTTTGTAACGATATATCCTTTATACATACCTTGTATTAATGACATATCTTCAATAGTTTCTTTACCGTTGTCTATTAGTCTAGGTGTCCAATTAAATTCTAAATTTTCATTAATTGTTTGTGTTTTTTTCTTCTTTCTAAATAACATTTTTCTCCCCCTATCTTTCTTTTTTCTTAGCTTTAAAGAATAAATGTTGTCGTTTATCATAACTATTTTTCATCTTTAAATATTGGGGTAAACGTATGTTACTTCTGCTTTTAACAGGTGTTGAAGATAAAACAGCCAGAATAACTGTAATGATCAATACCAAAACGATTAATTTAATAATTGTTACTGTTATATTATTTGGTGGCAAAACCAAAACAACGATACCTATCAACAAAGGTGGTACAACGTAAAGCAACAACTCCTTTAATGACAGACCTAAAAATACACCATAAGAAGAACTGATATTTTCAGGGAATATAAATTTCTTTTTTTGATGTTTATCATTTTGCATATATATTCTCCTATCGGTACTTGCTCTTTGTTGTCATCATATTTTATTGGAATAGAGAGTAAACCCATGGAACGACCCATACAATAGCTGCACCAATTGCAACTAATCCGAGAACTCTACCAACAGATTTATAAACTTCTGATTTTTCGTGTGGATCATCTGCACTAGGCATACGCTTAATAATGATAAATAATGCAACAACAATACCAACAGTTACAATAAGACCTGTTAAAACACCTTGTATCGTTTGCAAGGCTGAATTTACTCTTGCCTGTACTTCTTCTCCTTGAGCATAAACAACTTGATTTTGACTAATCCATGTCATGAACGCTGTAAGAACAGTATAATAAGCTCTTGACAGATTAGTTATTTTCTCATTAACAAATTCAGATATTTTATTCATTAGTAAAACTCCTTTTTAATTATTATCTTCTATTGATTTTTCTAATTGCCTTACATCACTTAGATCTTTCAATTTGTTCTTTTGTAATTCTCGTTCGTTATGCTTTTCAATATATGGTTCTAAATCTTGCTTACTTTTTTTCTTAACAGAATATTGCTTGAGTTTGTCGTCTTGAAAACCACCTATAAAAAAATAACTGTTATCATTTTCTAAATCGTATTCTTCAATAATTTGTAATTGTTCTTTATACCGTTCTACTGACTTATTAACTTCTATATTAAATACTTCTAGAAAACCTTCAGTTATACTCCCACCTGCAAGAGCTAATTCATTCATAAATCTCTGATTATTAGGATTAGCCTTTGCAAAATCAACGTCTTTGGCACTTTCCTTCATTCCTTGAATTTCTTCATTTGGTTTATCACTCCTTTCAAGATATTCTAAAAACTTAGGTTTACTAATAATAGTTTGTTCTTCAAAGTGTTCTTTGATTGCTTCGTGACGTCTTTTGTTTTTCTTCTTAATGTCCTTATCACTATGCTTAACCTGAATATTTTCTTTAAAACGTTCTAGCAATTGGTTTTCTCCTTTCGTTACTAGTTATAAGTTATTAATAACTATATAATAAGCATTATGAAACTTGTAGAGATGTGTCCTAAAAAAATCACTTAGTACAAGAAATAACTACTAAAGAATTTATTTCTTGTACTTAAAGTATAACTAAAATGGCTGATGCTATCAACCATTTTGGCTTGGTTTTCATTGAAATATCCTACATTTGTTCAGGTATATCTCCTATGACTTTATTCATTATATTTTCTCTCTCAGCAGGTTCATATTCATCTAACTTTTCCACATTAGGAACAGTAAATTCTATACCCACTTCTATTCTATCTTCTTGATATTCAGATAAATTAAATCTTGTTTCTTCTGCACCAACCATAAACGCATAGTTAATTAATAAAGACTTTGAAACTCCTGATTGTTTACTAAATGTAGTGAATTTATCATTAAGTTCATTATTTATGTCATATTTACGAATTGTCTTTTGCATTTTTAGCGGACTTTCTAGCCATTGCTCTTCATCTTCATGTTCTAAAATATAATAAACCATGGCTGATAAATACTGATTAGTCGAATAAAAATAACGTTTTTTCTCTTTCATCATTTCTTTATGATACTCAGGAAATTTAGAAACAGTTAGCAGATGACTATCAGGATCTTTCTTTATACTATTAATCGCTTTAGATAAGTAACCCTCACTTAAAAGGGTTGAGCGTTTTAAATATATTTTAAGCAGCATTAAATTTGTTCGTGTCGTTCCTAAATAATTAGCTTGCTGTTCTAACTTATCATTATGCTTTTTAGTTAATCTTACTTTAAATGATTTAGGTTCAGCCATTCATACTCACACCTTCTTTTCTAATTAAATACTTTGGGTCGTATTCCCTTTTTTTCCTTTATTATTTCGTTTATATTTTTTCTTCTTACTCTCTCTTTCTTGTTTCTTCGCTTGATTTTCTCGAATGATATTATCAATATTTGCGTTACTTAAAGTATTAATGATATTCACGCTATTTGCAAGTAGACTATAGTCTAAACCTTGATTATTTGAATTAAAATATGATAAATAAGCATTTTTATCACTCGGATTATTTTCTTGGTATTCTTTTAAAAACTGCTGTCTTAATTTAGGGTCTTGTATTGTATCAAAAATCTCTTGCATATCAGGATTATTCTCTAAAAGTTCATAGTCATTATCAGTCATTGCATTATTCTCTAGTTTATAAATAAATTTAATGCCTATTCTTTGCTCTGCTTTTGTATATTTATTGGGGGTTTTATCTTGTGCTATATCTAATAATTTATCAAAATTATATCGATTTCCATAATAATCCATAACATTAACAACAGTTTCTTTTTCTCTCACTGATAAGTTATCGATCTGATCTTTTGCAGTCGGATATTCGTTCAATATAATTTCTGAATAATACTGATTGACTGTATTCAATAAATTAAATTGAGTATTTTGGAAACTAAATAATTGTTGTGCTTTCTTTTGAGTTGGTTCATCTAGTTCAGATATTTCACTTTTAGAAGATATACCATTTTCTTTGTAAAAAATATCTATTTGGTTATTAGATTTTAATAGCGATTTTTGCATATTTTGAACAGTATAATCACCATTTGGATTTTTAATAACTTCTCTCAGACGATAATTTAATTCTTTATCTTGTGCTGTAGTTAATGCAGAGTTAAATTCGTCATTGGTTAATATGCTATCTTTCTCTAACGTTTTTTCAGCAATATAGATCTTTTTATAGTCAGACAAGGTATAGTTTTCATTTATTTCAGGATAATACTTTTCAAAAATTCTTATGTGTTGATTTTTAAGAATATCAGAAGCTTCTTTAATATTTTCTTTTGTGTCATCTATCTTACTTAATACATCAGAAAAGTCTTCATCAGGCTTGATCATTTGATTAAATACAATCTTACTATTCCAATTATTTACCATACGTGTTTTGTCTAATAAATTATCAAAATTAATATATACCCCTAAAGATTTTACTAAAGATGATAAACGAGTTTTTTCTTTAGGACTTAAACTATTCGATATATTTTGTTCAATTTCTTTTTCAATATATTCTTTTCGTTCATTTCGTTTACTATAATTTTCACGCTTAATTTGTCGGTTAGTTTCACATCTATCAGATTTTTTCCCATTCTTCTCCATAGATCTTGCTACATGACCTTCATGAATTGTAGGTTTTTTATCTATTCCTAATTCTTCATAACTTTTTTCAGTAATTCTTTCTGAAAAACCTGAATTTTCTAGATATTTATTTGTAGTATCAGCCCAGTTTTTTCTCCATACTTTTAGTGTATTGCTGTCATTCCAATTAGTCATATTAATTTTTCTAGATTTTGGTTCTCCAGATTTATATTTTATCTTATTACCATTTTCATCTAAAATATATTCTTTTTTAGCTTTCAATCCCCATTCTCCATTTTCTAAAAATGGACGATTAGTTAGCATTACATGTGCGTGTGGATTATCTTTATTGTCTCTATGGATTGCAACATCTGCAACCATTCCTTCATTGACAAAGTTTTCCTGTACATATTCTTTAACTAAATTATTTTGTTCTTCATAGTTTAATTCGATTGGTAAAGCTATAGTAAATTCTTTAGCTAATCTTGCACGACTAGATGTTTCTATTTTTTCAACTTCATTCCATAATCGTTCTCGATTTAATGACCAATCTGGAGCATGATCTGGCTTTAAAATATAACTTATAGGCTTTACATCTCTTGGATAAAACGAAGTTTTATTATAGCGTTCACTATATAATTTATCGCCACTACGATAAGCCGCACTTGCAATTGCTGACTGTCCTTTTCCTCGACTTATATTCCCCATTGACATATGATATATCGCCATAATAAAACTCCTTTCTTTCATATTTTTTGCACGAGCGAAGCGAGTTCTTAAATTTCGAAGAAATTTTTACATAACAAGTATAAATTTATGAAATAAATTTTGTTTTACTTGTAGCACGACACCGTTTTTAAAACGGTGTGTAAGTGCGCCCTTTCACTTATCATTATAATAACACTGTTCATTTCATTTCACAAAGGATATGTAGTATGATATTCTTGTATTAAGAATAAAAGGGGGAAAGACCATGGCAAACATCGAAAAACTAAGAGAAGATCTCAGAAAAAAAGAAAGACAACTAGAAGAAAGAATAAACAAAGTTCACTCTTGGGTCGGAGAAGCTATAGTAGATGAGTTAGAAATTGATTATAGTTTATTAAATACTAAAAAAGATGTAAAAGAAGTAGTCTCTCTAATTAAAAGCGAAATGAATACTAATCCATTTTCTAATTCAGATGAAAAAGAAATTGAAACTAGTGATTTAAATGACGAAGAAAACAACGAATACTAAAACTGCTAAACAACTGGAAGCCGAAATTAATAAAATAAAATTAGATATCTCAAATGACAATGAAAAGAAACGTAAAGCTCGTACTCGAAGATTAATTCGAAAAGGTGCTTTACTTGAAAAAATATTTGGTTTAGAAGATTTTACTGTTGAAGAAACTGAAGTTTTTTTAACTGATATATATAATAAATTGAAATAAAAGACCTGAAAAGATTATTAATCTTTTCAGGTCTTTTATTTTAAACTAGGACTATTATTTGAAATGCTTTTTTCTTCAACTTGTTCATTAAATGGTTTTAGTTTCTCAAACACTTCGTTACTTTCATAAAAGTTTGTTGGTTTAATAAACTGATGTGGTTTATCTTTATGTATTTGAAAAGTCATGTCCGTTTCTAACCATTCATTTCCTGTCTTACCATTTCTCCATTCTTTAAGTTCACCAGTACCTAATTTTGTAGTCGTTATTTTCTGATTATATATTTTCTCTCCGTCAGTTAGTTGTAAATAATTATTCTGATAGTTCTGTTTATTTTCAATGTATATGTTCGCAGGTTTCAAATTCTCTTCTTTTAACTCTTTAAAATTATTTATGTTATTTTCATCGTTTAAGAAATACATTTTTTCAGCAATTTTAATATTATCTGTTGGATAATTATCTTTAATGTACTCAACCAATGTCATGTTATTTTCTTTGCTGTTTGTTCCTAAAGCATTACTATATTGTTTGTTTTCTTGATAAGATATTGCAATATCTTCTAAACGTTCAACTTCTCGATCAGTCACTTTACCATTCAAATAACTTAATTCTTTTGGAAGATTTTTAATTTCAAAATCAGTTGCCTTATCGTTATAAATTAAATTATTTACTTTGACTTCATTAGTTGGATAAACTAAATTTTCTTCCTGCACATTTCCTGATTGATCTTTATATGAAATAGTAAATGATAATTTATTTTCGATTGTTTCATTTTTATTTTGCGTTTGCTCTAAAGCCTGATATTCTTCAAATATTTCAGTTGATAATTCATCACTAACGTTTCTAACTTCATCTAGAGCTTTAATGTAATTAACACTGTCTAGCGTATAATCTTTGCTGTTTTTTTGCCAACTTGCTAAATAACTTATCGAGCTTTCTTTCGTATCTAACCCAATCTCATTTGATACAACATAAGCAGTCATCTCTGCTTGATATTCTAAAATCGGTGTTGAAATATCTTCTTCATTCATAATTTTTTCTGAAATTTTATCTGCATTGTGCATTTTAGCATGTGCTAATTCATGTAATAGAACTTTCGGTCTTTCAGTTTCACTCAAACTATTTTGTAAAACAATTTTTTCTTCACTCGGCGAATAGTAACCTTTCGCTGCACTTTGAAAAGTTTCATCACTTATTTTAATACCTTCACGTTTCGCAATATTTTCTATCGCTGTTTCTAAACATTTTAAATCTTCTGTGTCGCCATTAAATGAATAATTTTCAGGTCGATTAGGATATAAATTAGGGTATTCTTCTGCAGGACAATCTGTTTGCGTTAAATCAAATACAGGTACTGAAATATATCCTACTAGTCTTTCTTCTGATTTTATTTCGCCACTATTTATCTTTTGTTTTTGTTCTTTGGTTGCTTCATTATAAAAACGCCAATTATTATCTTCGTCTTGCCATTGTTTATAAAACTTGGGGGCTAAAATGCGGATTGCTTTTTCGCCTTTTCGTACTTGATGACCTTCTTTTTGATGTTGTTTGTAAGATTTTACACCAACAGCACCTTCATATTGACTTTTTATTAATACGATATTTCTAACTGAATATTGGTTGAAACGTGATAAATACTCCAATAATTCAATTTGTTCTTTTGGATCAGTTTGAAATAAATCTATGCTTTTATTCATTTCGTTAGTTAGTTGTTCGATACGCTCTTTTTGAGATAACTTTGCCATATTGTACAACTCACTTTCTTTTATTTGAATTCTAGTCTGTCTTTATCTGTATTATAAAAAACAAAAACTCCTGTATCTTCATTCTCTAACTCTTCTTCTTTTGCTTCATCAAGCATAGATTGATAAATCGGCATTTCTTCTTCTGTTAATGATACTTCAAAGCTTTTATTTATTTCATAATCATTAATAGTCGCTTTTTCATTTTGGATGCTTTCTAAAATAACCATTCGTGTTGTCATTAATATCATTCCTTTTCGCTCACAAAGGCTCTAAAAAACGTTTCAGAGCCTTCGTGAGCTTATTTGTGTGTAAATACCTTATTGACGTTAATATAGTTCTTAAAACAGGTATTTTCAGCCTTAAATTTAATATTCCTTTACTTATCTAATCTAACCAATTATATAAAGGGATATCTATAGTGTTTTCTGGTTTATTTTCAATACTTTCTTCAAATCTAGCTAAATCAAGAAAAACATTCTTAATTGCTACAAACAAATAATTATTTACGTTATTAGTTTTCCCTGCTTTATGCTTCATAATAACATTTTTAAACGTTTTAGCTAATTGGTCATGTAATGCTTCCTTATGATAAGGATTTATAATTTTTCCACTCTCTTTTTCAGCTGATTCTAGTCCAAAGTGAAATTTATCAGAATATATTTTGAATGTATCATAATTACCAAAACTATATGTTTTCATTAAATTAACTGTTTGTTCTCCATACCCTGCATACATAGCATTGTTTTGAATATGTTGTTCTATGAGCTGCATTTCATTCTTTTGATTTTTATTATCAAAGGATTGAGTGATTATTCTATTTTGTTCATCGTTATTTTGATCTTTAATATCTTTAATATCTTTATTTAGTTTCATTAAGTTAGTATCATTAGTGCTTGATTTTCCAGTATCTGACACTTGATTTTCCAGTATCGCTTGTTTCTCAAGGTTACTATAACCTTGACTTGACAACGTTTCGGAAGCGACACTTGATTTTCCAGTATCGCTTGTTTTATCAGCGTTGCTATTTTTTTTCATAGCGTCAGATTTTGCTTTTCTTTCTTCATCAGACCATGATGAAGTATCTTCAAATGTTTTATTATCATCTATGATATATTTCGCTTCTTCTTCGTTTTTTGGAGCAGGTAAACTTAGATATAGTCTATAATTTCTTCCTGTAGATATTTCTTCTAATAACCCAACTTCTTTTAATTGTTTTCTTGCTGTTCGTAACGCACTTTCTTTCATAGATGTAATTTCCTCAAGATCTTTTAAGTCATAAACAAAATAAACATTATTGTCATCATCTATCCAATTATTCTGAATACTCAATGTAAAACGGTCGTACAAAGCGACATACACTTTAAAAGCATTACCACTTAATTCCTTATAATCTTCTCCGTATAGCAATAATTTAGGAACTGCAATAAATCGTTGTTGTGCTAAATCTTTAATATTAGTTCTAGACATTATAAAAACCCTTTCTATACTCCAGAAAGGGTTTGATACTTGATATAATCCGTTTTATAAGCTATAATATACCTGTATGAATATGATAATTACAGATATAGTTTATGTTAGCTTTGGTCGGCAAGTATAAACTCTTTCTGATTACTGTGAAATCTACTTGTTGCTAGCAAGTAGGTTTCTTTTATTATACATAACAAGAAATACAACTTCAAGCATAAAGACAAATACAGACAAACAGTTTTTAAAGTGCTTACAGCAAGCTATTTGTAACACATAACTTGCAATTAATTACTAGTTATAAGTTATTAATAATTAGTTACAAGTTACAAATAACTTATAACTATTGACAACAGTTTATCTGTTGTCAAAGTATTCTTTAAGGATACTATCAGCAATATCTTTCATTGTTCGTTCTTCATTAAAAGATACTGTTCTAATAAGGTCATAATATTCTTCATCAATTCGTACGTTTTTTCCTGAAGTTTTCTTCTTTGTTTTTCTTTCAGGAACACGATATTTTTTTTCGTCTTGTTGATTTAGTTCTTTTTCCTTATTTTCTTCTTGTTTATTTAATGGTTTCATAATTTTCAATCCTTTCAAGTGCTTCATTTACAACATCACTATACATTCCAAGTGTTTTTTTGTCATAAGACTTATCCGTTGTGATACCGAAATCAGACCATGTTTTAACTCGATCGGATTGTCTTATGTGATTTTTAAAAAGAGATTCTCCAAATATTTCTGTATATTTTTCCAATTGTCTTTCATCGGTAGTACTTCGTCCGACAAGGTAGGGGAGAACTCCAATTAATTCAAAATGAGTAGTGTCATCAGAATACATATCAAGCAAATAGTCATAAAACTTTTCAGTTGATTGATACGCTAGTGGAACTGTTTGAGTTGTGATTAAGATATAATCAGTTAATACAAGCACATTATCCATAACTAAGTTTGTGGTAGGTGCTGTATCAATTAATATAAAGTCATAATTATCAGCAACTGAATTTACAACATCACTTAATACATATAACCAAGTATCTTTAGTGAATATACTAAATGTTTTTTCTTCAAAACCTATCATATCCCAACTTCCAGCAAGGATATCTAAATTATCTGACAACGATTGAATATAGTGAGACGTATTATTATCATCAGAAAAACAATTCTCAAAAATATTCTTCTCAGGGTCTAGGTCGGCATTGAATGTTAGTGCTAGTGTTTCGGTTAAGTTAGCTTGTGGGTCGGTATCAACTGCTAAAACCTTATAGTCTTTATTTTGAGAAAGCAAATAACTAAAAAGGGCAGTTGTAGTTGTCTTACCGACACCACCTTTAAAATTACCAAAAGTAATTATCATGTGTTTTTCTTCCTTTCTGATTACTAAACCAAGTATAACAATATCTGTAATTAATAACAAGTTATAAGTTATTAATAATTAATAACTTATAACTTGTTAAATACTATTTAGCAGAAGGTGTCTCTATATACTTTAATTCCGATTAATTCATTATCGTTATTATATATTTCTGTTATAGTTCCTAATTGAATATTCTCAGCAATTTCATCATTATATACAGCATACATTAAACTGTTATCAATATCTTCATCATCTCCGAACATATTAGACCATGCTTCATTTCCCCAAAACTCCGTTAAAACTTCATCATGTGTCATATCTGTTACCGTCGTTTCTAAAAATGTGATATTTTCAAGTTGTTTCATTTTAAGCAGCTCCTTTAATTTTCGTTCGACTTGAAGTATTTCATCCATACCTAAAGCAACACCACGTTCGATACTGTCGAATGAGTTATAATCGAGTGATTTATCAATTTGTTCGTAAGCACTTTCTATTAAATTAATTACGTTTTTAAGTTCTGTAATATCCATTGTTTACACTTCCTTTATTATTTCTACTTCTTGTAAGGGTATTTGTCCGAATTGTACTTGTTGAAGCAAAGGTAGCAACTCACTTTGAAGCCACGTTTGATTTGGAACAGTATCTAAGAAAAAACCGATACTTGTTAAAACTAAATTATCGAAAGTATCTACGACTTTATAATTCTCTGTGACATCAGCACCACCTATTAAATGAGCAATATTTTTAGTGCTTCCTACCATGTCTCCAATTTATTCATTATTTTTATAAACTTGTACTGTTCTTTCTTTCATTTTTTGCACTTCCTTTGTTTAATTTTTTCCTGCTTGCTATCGCTAGCAGGTGTCGAAAGGCTGTTTTTTCCCTTTCTTCGCTTTGGCATAGATCATTGAATTAAATGTAAGTCAAGCATTAGAGAGAGTAGAAATTGTTTCGTACTCTCTCTTAACTTAAAAAGTTTTTTATATTTTTCGATCTGTAAAAATTCAAAAAGTTTTTATGTTGCTTTACTTACTTTTCTTTTTCTTGACTAAAAACAGGTAGGACACGTTAGTGCAGGATCCTGCCTGTTTTTACTCTAGAAAAATTATGAAAATGATTTAGCAATCAGAATGAAGTGACCGTAGAGAACGGAAACTGATTGCGTATGCGATTGCGAGAAAGGAAAAAATACTAAAGGGCTTGATGTTCTTACTTATATTGTTTAATAATTAATTACTTGTTCTAAGTTATT
>Ga0079226_10001101_pt1 | contig 20499 bp, 20 predicted proteins | sample Poulit2014_FD_76345 | JGI IMG/M metagenome (GOLD analysis project Ga0079226, IMG submission 76345) | Agricultural soil microbial communities from Georgia to study Nitrogen management - Poultry litter 2014 | ecosystem: Environmental > Terrestrial > Soil > Agricultural land | place: USA: Georgia... | reverse complement strand
CTGGAGCAAAATGTTTTTGCCCGAGAGACCAAAAGCCCGCACCGCGATGCCGGCACTTTGCAGTCGCGGCCCAAATACTTCGGCTTCGCCCAGAGAGATCACCTCATGCGCATAGCGAGACTGGGTGCCCAGGCACAAGCGGTAGAGTACGGTTTCGGCCCCGCCCTGACCCAACCCAGAAATAACATGTACTATTCGGGGCCGCGCCTGCGCCGCCTCGCTGTCTTCCCAACCTGATTTCTGGCTTTGAGGCTGATCTGCTTCCGGGCCCTCTGCCTGGCCTGGCATTGGCGGCGTCAGCGTCACCGGTTGAGTCGGTCCACCGGCTCCAGGTCGGGATATACGTCGTTCTTTCATATCCTTTATCCTTTTTGTTGCTGGACTTGGGCAAATAATTGCTCCCATTGATCCAGCACCCTTGTTAGAGCATAACGTTGCTGCACAGATTGGCGTGCCTGTTGTCCCAATCGTACCCGCAGCGCCTGATCTTGCATTAATTCCGCCAAAACTTGTGCCAGCTCCCGAGGTTCTGGGTCTGCTGGCAACAAGCGAGCCACCCGCCCCTGCTCACTTAACTCGCTGGGCCCACTAGGGCAGTCCACGGCCACGCAGGGCAGCCCCAGACTCATGGCCTCGAGCAAGGCATTGGGAAAACCTTCATAGGCTGAGTTCAGGGCAAATATTTGCGCCTTGCCCAGCGCTTGCCAGGGCTGCTCGGTCAAGCCCGGCAAATGGATGCGCTGCTGTAATCCCAAGGCTTCAATAAGGGCCTCTAGTCGTGCACGTTCCGGCCCCTCACCATAAATGACCAGGGACCAGTGAGCACAACTTTTGGGTAACAAGGCAAAGGCCTGAATCAGCAATTCAAAACGCTTGACGGCCGCCAGGCGGCCCAAAGCCACCACTTGGGGTTGTTCAGGCTGCTCGGGCTGCATGACCTGAGGATAAGCCATAAGTTGTGGATCGAGGGGATTGGGGATGACCGTCAATGACTTTTTATCGGCTAACAAGGCACTCATTGCGCTGGCAGCGGCTTTGGTTTGCATGACGACAGCATCCGCACGCGGATATAACCAGCGCCGCGCTGCCTTCAGCACCTTGCCGGCACTGCGGCTAAAAGCCGGATGAGTACGCTCGGAAACCACCACAGGGCTGTCAGAACCTGCCAGGGCGAGCAGTACGTTAACGTTGACATTGGTTAAGAAGGAAAGCACCACATCGGGCTGAAAGTTGGCATGTATGGCGCGAATAGCCCGCCACTTGAGCCAGGGTTCTAATGGCTTGCAGCGCAATGGCAACCAATGGGACAGTGGCTGGCAGTCTACCCGTTCATCCAGGGGATAAAAACTGGTCTCAGCCTGCAAAAAGGTCATGACCAGCTGCACTTCGTGGCCGCGAGCAGCCCACTGATTAGCCAATACCGAGGCTACGCGTTCTGCGCCACCTGCATTCATGGCGCCGACAAAAAACTGGATGCGCATGCTCACCTTTCAAGAACGGGCTTCTTCAGACTGGGGTTCAGCTTGCGGCTGCGCACGGCTTTCCTGAGGCTGTAGCTGCCCTCGAAGCACAGCCTCCCACTGGGTCATCACCCGCGGCACCGAAAAACGATCACGCGCATCTAGCGCCCGGCGCGCCAAGGCAGAGCGTTTATCGGCCTGCCCCATGAGCTCGGAAAGGTGCGCTGCCAGCGCTTCAACATCGTCAGGTGGAGTCACCAGGATGCCGTCGATGCCATGGCGAATAATTTCCCGCGGCCCTACTGGGCAATCTACGGCCACCACGGGCAGACCATGCACCATGGCCTCAATCAAGGTATTTGACAAGCCTTCGTAACGGGAGCTCAGCACATAGATATCGGCACTTTCATACCAAGCTGACAGGTTGCCGACCCGACCTGCCAGGGAAACGCGATCCCCCAGCTCGAGGTGTTCAATTTGGGCTTGTAAGGCGTCACGCTGCGGCCCTTCACCCACCAAAACCAGATCCCAATCAGGAAAATAAGGAGCCAGCAAAGCAAAGGCCTCGATCAGCCGGTCAAAGCCTTTGACCTCGTGGTAGCGGCCCACCGCTAATAGACGATAACGCCCTGCCGCTTTATGAGCGTCTACGACGGGCTCCATGATTTCGAGCGGCCACTGCACGGCATTGGGGATAACCGCCACCGCTACCCCCGGGATGGATTCGCGCAACCACTGTGCTGTAGCTTGTGTCAGGCTGACCACAGTATCAGCGCGTTGATAGGCCCATTGGCGCATTTTCTGCCATTTAGGTGCCAAAGGCTGTCGCGGCGGATAGGTATGTTCAACAGCAATGGTGCGCACCGGCAAGCCGCGCGCTGCCATTTGACACAAAATGGCGCTGGTTGTCATCATGCCCAACAGGCAGTCTGGCTGCTGTTGCTTTATCAGGGCGCGCAACCGGCGCACCCGACGCCAATTGGCCCACAAACCACGCAAGCCCCCGCCGGTATGCTGGGCTGTACGCAACACATGGCGCTGCACGCCCGATTCCAGCGGGTAGACATCGGACTGTTCGTCCATCTGGGTCACCACACTGACTCGATAACCCAACCGCTGCCAGTAGGCGCTCAAATTCGCAGTCACACGCTCAGCGCCCCCGCCGCGCAGGGAGTGGATAACAATCATGATGTGCATCTTGGCATTTCCCAACGGAAAAATTACTTACAGAAAACAATGAGACAAAAACGGGGCTTTCGCCCCGTCTACAACCTTCAGGGCTGCGGCGGGCTGCCCCGTCAAGTATGCGTCGACTTGCCCTGAAAATAGGCAATGTACCAAGGCATCGCGGCCTTGAGCCCCTGGGCCAGGCTGTACTCGGGCGCATAGCCCAGCAAGCGCTGCGCTTTGGAAATATCAGCCATGGAATGGCGCACATCGCCGGGCCTGAAATCGGTATACTGCGCCTCGAGCTCATAAGAAAGCCCCGCTTCGTTCAGGGTCTGGCGCAACAGCTGAAACAGCTCGGCCAGAGAGGTTCGCGCATGAAAGGCAACATTATAGACTTGATTCAAGCCGGCTTCGGGCGCAAAGGCCGCACGCAGATTCATTTGCACCACATTGTCGATATAGCAGAAATCACGGCTGGTCTCGCCATCGCCATAAATCTGCACTGGCTGTTGCTGCAACATCGCCGCTATCCATTTGGGAATGACGGCAGCATAGGCCCCATCTGGATCCTGACGCCGACCAAATACATTGAAATAACGCAGGCCAATGCTATTGACCTGATAAGCCCGGGCAAATACATCCGCATAAAGCTCATTCACATATTTGGTGACCGCATAGGGAGATAAGGGCCGGCCGATATGCTCTTCGACTTTTGGCAAGGCAGGGTGATCGCCATAGGTCGAACTAGAAGCGGCATAAACAAAACGTTTTACTTGGGCATCGCGGGCAGCCACCAACATATTCAGCTGCCCGGTGATATTGACGGCATTGGTCGTCAGCGGATCCGCCAACGAGCGGGGCACAGAGCCCAAGGCTGCCTGGTGGAGCACAAAATCTACCCCCTGGCAGGCCCGTACGCATGTCTCCAGCTCGCGGATATCGCCTTCAATAAACTGAAAACGAGACCAGGCATCGGCACCGACCAGCGCCTGCACCTCTTCCAGATTGCGCGCATGGCCGGTTGCAAAATTATCCAGACCAATAACCTCTTGGTCATGGCGCAACAACACCTCTAACAAATTGGAACCAATAAAACCGGCACAACCTGTCACCAACCAACGATGGGGACGGCTCAAAGCCTGTTTCAGCTCTGCCGGCAAATGGGTCAAAGACATATAAACTCCTTATAAGCGTAAATCGGCTTCTTCGCGACCGAGCACATATTTCAGGTCATACAGCACATGCTTATCGCGACCGAGCTGGCGAATTTGCTCTGCCCCCATCGCCTTGAATTGCTGATGGGCCACTGCTATTAACATCCCGTCGTACTGGCCTGCCTCGGGCGTTTCAACCAAATCGATTTGATACTCTTGTTTGGCCTCTTGGGAATCTACCCAGGGGTCATAAACATCGGTGTGTACCCCGTATTCGCGTAGCTCTTGCACAATATCAATGACCCGGGTATTACGCAGATCGGGACAGTTTTCCTTGAAACTGAGCCCCATAATCAATACGCGTGCCCCCTGTATCTGGATGCACCGTTTGAGCATCTCTTTGACCAGCTGCGAAGCCACATAACGCCCCATGCCATCATTCAGGCGTCGCCCTGCCAAAATGATTTCGGGGTGATACCCAATGGCCTGGGCCTTATGGGTGAGATAATAAGGGTCGACACCGATACAATGGCCACCAACCAGCCCGGGCCGGAAAGGCAGAAAATTCCACTTGGTGCCTGCCGCCTCGAGCACATCTTCGGTATCAATATTCAGGCGGTTAAAAATCAGCGCCAGCTCATTAATGAGGGCAATATTCACGTCGCGCTGGGTGTTCTCAATCACCTTGGCGGCCTCAGCCACCTTGATGGAAGGTGCCTGGTGCGTACCCGCCTGTATGATTTCCTGATACAAGGCATCGATTTTGGTGGCGACCTCTGGGGTCGAACCTGAAGTTACCTTGACAATATCCGGCAAACGATTGTTCTTGTCCCCCGGGTTGATACGCTCAGGACTATAGCCCACGAAAAAGTCTTCGTTAAAGACCAAACCAGATACCGATGCCAGCACCGGCACACAAACATCCTCGGTTGCGCCGGGGAACACCGTCGATTCGTAAATCACGATATCACCCCGTTTAAGCACCTTGCCGATGGTCTCACTGGCGCGAATCAGCGGTGTTAACTGGGGCCGCTTGTATTCATCGATAGGCGTGGGCACGGTCACCATAAAAACATTGGCGGCGGCCAGTTCATCAGCTTCATGGGTATAGTGCACCAATTTGGCAGCCTGCAAATCTGCAGCATCCACCTCAAGGGTGCGGTCTTGGCCCGCACGCAATTCCTTGATGCGCTGCGGATTGATGTCAAACCCAATGACGGAACGGCGTTTCCCAAATTCCACAGCCAAAGGCAGGCCTACATAGCCTAAACCGATGACTGCCAACTTAATGTCGTGCGTTGGCACAATATTCCCCTTTTTGAAATGTTATTTCGATTTCGTGTTTTTGCGATCGGCTCGTCGTACGGCTGGCAATAACAGCCACCGAGGCCGGCGCCAGCGTACCAGGCGCGCATATAACCACAAATAGCAAAGTGCAAATATAAAAAGACTTAACACCAATAACCAGGCATTATCCCACCAAATGGTGGCCGGTACTAAACCGACCAAGGCCAGCCCCCACAAATAGGGAGAAGCCAGGGCATTGGAAGTGGGCGGAACATAGCGGCGCCCTTCGCGCAGAACGCTCATGCGGACTAGGCGTCTGAATACCAGTTGGTGCAAATGCAGCGAATCAGGCTGATCGACGGGCACGCCTCGCTTGAACAAACGGCGCCAAATGGAAAACATGGTTTCAAACACCGGATAAAACAGGACAGCCAAAGCATAAAAAGGTGATACGCTAGGATTGCGCACCACTAGTAAAACTGCCAGCTCGGCCAACATGAAACCCAAAAAATAAGCGCCGCCATCCCCCAGAAAAACCCGGCCAAAAGGAAAGTTCCACGCCAGAAAGCCCAAAGTGGCAAAAGCCAGCGAGGTGGCAATCAAAACGATGGGATAGTCCTGCACCTGCCAGGCAACCACAGCCAACGAGGTGGCCATTAGCACCGCTACCATGCCGGCCAAGCCATTAATTCCGTCAATGATATTCAGGGCATGGGTACAGCCCCCTACCGCCACCATGGTGAACAGCAAAGACACCGGCCAGAATGACAAAAGCCAATCGGCCCAGGCCACATCGACTCGGGCCACACCGCCCAAAAGCCACCAGGCAATGGCGGCAGAAATAAAAGCGGCCAGCAAGCGTTTCAAGGAACCAACATCCTTGCTGATGTCTTCGACCACCCCCGCAACAAATACGGGCAAGGCGGAAATGAAAAGCACTGGCCACAACCAGGTCAGGGTCATGTTGCTTGGGCCCAGTACCAGCAAGCCAGCCAGACTGCCCGCCCAGATCGCAAGCCCGCCTACCCGGGGGGCCGGGCGCAAATGCGTGGCTTGTGGCTTGTCCATGTCGGTGTCACCGGTCAAGCGGCCATGCCATCGCTCAGACAAGACAATAACGCCACCAACCAAAAATGCCACCGTGGCAATGGCAAGCCAGGTGAAAAGGTCCCAACCGACGGTGTTTGTCACAACCCCCCCCTAAACGAACATTAAGCCCTTATTATCCGCTGCAAATGTAACAATCCCAAGACCCTTCTGGATACAGATGCAACAAACTATGGGCCAGACTGCTCCCAGTAACCTGGCTGATGATAGATGGCCCGAATATAATCTATAAAACGGCGCACCTTGGCCGGCAAATAAAGCTGCTGCGGATAAACAGCCTGAATATCATAGCCGGGCAATGCATAATCATCGAGCACTGTAATCAATTTGCCCTGATTAAGCTCCGCCTGTATTTCCCAGGTTGAACGCCAGCCAATGCCATAACCCTGCTTGACCCAGTCATAAAGGATTTCACCATCATTGCAGGCCACATCACCTTGCACGCGCACGGCAAAAACCTTGCCCTGACGATTGAATAACCAGCCCTGCTGCTGTCCGCCATGCAAGTTAAAGGCCAGACAATTAAAACGAGTTAAGTCTTCGGGTTTGCGAGGTACCCCGTAGCGAGCAAAAAACTCGGGGGTGCCACACACAACCCGACGGTTGGGATACAACGGCACCGCTACATAATTAGGATCAATCACCCCCCCGATGCGAATGGCCAAGTCGTAGCCACCGCGCACCAAATCCACCAGACTGTCTGTGAAATTAAAGGACAGTTTCAGCTCAGGGTATTGCTGATTAAAGGCCATGACATGGGGGGCCACATGTTGACGCCCAAAAGAAGCCGGCGCCGTCACTACCAGATGACCACGTACCAGTGCCCGTTGGGCACTGATGCTGGCCTCGGCTTCATCAAAATCATGAATAAGCTGCCGGCTGCGCTCAAGAAACTGTTCGCCCAGGGCTGTCAGAGTCAGCCCGCGGGTAGAACGATGCATTAACCGCACCCCCAGCCGGCGTTCCAACGCATCCAGGCGGCGACTAAGCACCACCGGTGTCACCCCCTCGATCTCGGCGGCAGCCGCAAAACTGCCACGCTCTGCCACCAAAACAAAACTACGGACTTCCGTGTAACGACTCATGCAGCCAGGTACTCAACAGATTATCGGGATAGAATGGTTATCAGGGATGCGCGCATGATGCTCTGCTAACGCGACACCCTTTGCCCATACATGTTGTTCATGCATGACGCTTTATTAAGTCACACCCTTTGTTAATGCATCAAGCATAAAGCTACCATGAGCCTGCCCCTATCTTCTAGCCTTCCTAGCGAAGATTTACAAACGATGCTGCAGTTGGCCATCGACAATGCCCGATTAACGCCAAAGCTGGTCGCCCAACTGCCGCCACCGCCCACCAACGGATGCACTTGGGTTCTGGGGGCCGGCAAGGCAGCTGCCCACATGGCCCAAGTGCTGGAACAACATTACCCTGGCCCACTAAAGGGGTTGGTCGTCACGCCCTATGGCTATGAACAGGCCAGCCACACCTGCCCCGGCCACCATCCCCCTGCGGCTCAGATTGAAGTCATGCAGGCCGCACACCCCATCCCCGATGCTGCCAGTATACAGGCTGCCCAACAACTGCTGCGGCGGGCGCATCAGGCGAGCGCCCAGGACCAGGTTTTTATGCTGCTTTCGGGCGGTGGCTCAGCCTTGCTGTGTCAGCCGGCCGCGGGGGTCAGCCTTGCCGACAAGCAACGCATTCATCAAGCTTTGTTGCATAGCGGTGCTAATATTCGAGCCATCAATTGCGTGCGCCGCCATCTGTCTGCCATTAAGGGCGGGCATTTGGCCCTCGCCTGTGCCCCTGCCCCTGTCCATAACCTGATTATTTCCGATGTGCCAGGAGACACCCTGATTGATATTGCTTCTGGGCCGACCACCGCGGATCCGACCACCAGTGCTCAAGCACTGGAGATTCTGCAGCAATACGCTATCCCAGTGCCCGAGGCCGTGCAGCAGGCTTTGGCAGCAGGTCAACTTGAAACCCCAAAGCCCGAAGACCGCAGGCTGCCCCCCATCACCAACCACTGGGTGGCAACAGCACAAAAATCACTGATGGCGGCAGCCCACTGGGCACAGCAGCAAGGCTATCAGCCCCTAGTGCTGGGGGATGCCATCGAAGGCGAGGCGCGCGAAGTGGCCAAGGTCATGGCAGGCATCGCACGCAGTGTACACCGCTACCAACAGCCCCTGGCACCGCCTTGCGTTATTCTCTCAGGCGGCGAAACCACTGTAACGGTTGGTCCCCAGGCGGGCCAGGGCGGCCCCAATGTTGAATTTTTACTAGCCTTGCTTATTAGCCTGGAAGGGCTCGAAGGGGTCTATGCCCTGGCGGCGGACACCGATGGGGCCGATGGCAGCCAGCAAACTGCTGGCGCCTGGATCGGTCCAGACAGTTTGCAACGCGCCCGCCAACAGGGGCTAGACCCACAACAATTTCTTGCCAAACACCGGGCACACCAATTTTTTGCTGAGCTTGGCCAACAAGTACACACCGGGCCAACCTACACCAATGTCAATGATTTTCGGGCCCTGCTCATTATTTGACAAGCTGCTTGCCAGCAGCACCCCCTTGCTTTATAACTAGGCTTGGTTTTGACAGGGTCGCAGGAAAGGCAGCCCCTTCCCATTTAGAGCGGCCCATTGACTATGCCCCACCCCATTCCGATCGGGTCGCTAGTTAAGCAGGCCCATCCCATTTAGACCGGGTCGCTAGTTAAGCAAACCCATCCCGTTTAACGAATAACAACTTTCTGGAGTACACATCATGAAGACTATCGCCCAACTTACCTTGGACAGCGTAGAGAAAATTGGCGCAGCAGCCAAAGCCAAGGCCTTGGAAAACGGCTGGAATGTCGTGATTGCCATCTGCGATGCCGGAGGCCATTTACTGTGGTTGCAACGTCTTGACGGTGCCCCGGCCATGTCAGCAACTATTGCCCCTGAAAAAGCGCGCGGTAGTGCCATCAGCGGCCGTCCCACCAAAGACATGGAAGACATGGTCAACCAAGGCCGTACAGCAGCGCTATCCATGCCCATCGTCCCCCTGGAAGGCGGGTTGCCAATCATTGTTGATGGTGTAGTGATTGGTGGTATTGGTGTTTCCGGTGTTAAATCGGTTGACGATGCCCGTATCGCTGCTGCCGGCTTGGAAGCTTTGAACTAGAACCAAGGCGGTAAAAAAACCAAAGCAGGAATCGCCAGGCAAAAAAAAACCCGAGACCATAATGATCTCGGGCAAAATCCACCAAAGGAGGAGGGTGGAGGAGACAACTGAGGCATGTTGGGCATCTAGGACTTGGCCTGAGCCTGAGCAAGGAACTAAGGGTAACTGCCTATTGCCTTGCTTCTCAACATCCGATAACTAAATTGTAGCCAAGGTTTTTGTGCAATGCAAGAAAAATCTTTGAGTGACTGAATTTGTCGTGTGCTAACTACATACAAACCCTAGCAACTGTTATTAGTATAAACCCTAGATTTTAAAAAAACAAGGCCTGTGCCTGATTTGCTTTTAATAGCCTGCGCAGGCGGGCGTGTGGACGCCCACCCAGGCCCATTGTGCCCTGCCTATCAGAGACGATAGGCAGTGGTGGTCATCACCTTGGACATCAGCCGCATGGCAAAGCGCACGGGCATCGGCAGCGGCTTGGCCCCCTGCTCTTCCGCGGTATGGCGGTGCCCCATTTCATCCTCTTTCATCTGCGCCACAATGGCACGCGAACGCTGATCTTGCTGTGGCAAAGACTGCAGGTGCTGATCCAGGTGTTGTTCTACCTGCCGCTCGGTTTCCGCCATGAACCCCAGGTTATAGCCAACCCCTGCACGGCTGGCGATCAGCCCCAAGGCAAACGAAGCCCCATACCAAAAAGGGTTAAACAGACTGGGCCGCTCGTTGAGCTCTTTGAGGCGTTCATCGCACCAGGCCAAATGATCGACTTCTTCGGCCGCCGCTTGGTATAGTAACTGACGGATGGCTGGATCTGGGCAAAATCCGGCCTGCCCCCGGTACAAGGCCTGGGCACAAATCTCGCCCACGTGGTTGACCCGCATCAGCCCCGCCGCATGGCGGGCTTCTTGTTCGCTTAGGGTGTCCTCGTGATCCCGTGGCAATTTGGCTGCTGGATTAGGCCGGCCAGGCTGGGCCGCACGGCCCAAAACCTCGAGGGCACGACCAATCTCGGTAAGCAGCCCATCTAACGGACTAAGCTCACGCAAGGGCGCCGTTGCTGGCGGTAACGCCGTATGATCTGCTGGCATTGTCGAGGCAGGTTTGCTTGTTGTATTGTCAGCACGATCGGAAGCTATCGTCATGCCAATTCCTCAATATAATTGTGTTGATAGTTATGGCCTATTCTATCAGCCTTGGCTTTACTTACTCATCAAATGGAGCGCACCATGGAAACAACCGTACAGTGGAATCACCAAAATGGAATGCTTTTTGTCGCCAGCACTGGCAGCGGGCACGTCGTTGCCATGGATGGCGCCCCCGAAGGCGGCGGAGATAACCGCGCCCCCCGCCCCATGGAGCTGCTTTTGGCCGGCACTGGCGGTTGTGCCGCCTACGATGTTGTGCTGATCTTAAAACGTGGCCGCCACGCAGTGACTGACTGCCAGGTGAAAATTCAGGCCGAGCGCGCCGATACCGAACCCAAAGTCTTCACCCGCATCCATTTTGATTTTATTGTGCGCGGCCAGGATCTTCCCGAGCAAGCAGTCGAGCGGGCCGTTAAACTGTCACACGAGAAATACTGCTCGGCCAGCGCCATGTTGGGCAAAACTGCCGAGCTCAGCTACGGCGTCACCATCGAGCAATGCTAATCCAAAGGGCTCAAACCATGAGTTATGACCAATACGAAACCCTGATGCGCCATGTTTATGAACAGGGCACCGAAAAAAGCGATCGCACTGGTACCGGCACCCTATCCGTATTTGGCTACCAAATGCGCTTTGACCTTCAACAAGGCTTTCCACTGATTACTACCAAAAAGCTGCACACCCGTAGCATTTTCACGGAATTGTTATGGTTTTTACGTGGCGATGCCAATATCCAGTGGCTGCACGATCACCAAGTCAGCATCTGGGACGAATGGGCTGATGATAATGGCGATTTGGGGCCCATTTACGGGGTGCAATGGCGCTCTTGGCCCACTCCAGATGGGCAGCAGGTTGATCAAATCAGCCAGGTGCTGGAACAAATCAAAAATAATCCTGACTCACGCCGTCATATCGTGTGCTCGTGGAATGTTGGCCAGCTGGAACAGATGGCCCTGCCCCCCTGCCATGCCCTGTTCCAATTTTATGTAGCCAATAATCGGCTTTCTTGCCAGCTATACCAGCGAAGTGCAGATATTTTCCTGGGGGTGCCTTTTAATATCGCCAGCTACGCCTTGCTAACGCATATGGTGGCCCAGCAATGCGATCTCGAGGTAGGCGATTTCATCTGGACCGGGGGTGACTGCCACCTGTATCGCAATCATCTCGACCAGGTTGAACTGCAGCTCAGCCGCAAGCCCCGCCCCTACCCCACATTACGCATCACCCGCCGACCCAAAGACATCTTTTCTTATCAGCTCAGTGATTTTGAGATCCTGGATTACGATCCCCACCCTCACATCAAGGCACCTGTCGCCGTTTGATGGTTATTATTTTGGATTGCCATGACCCCTACTCAGAAGATCCGCCTGGTCGTTGCTTATGCAGAAAACCGTTGCATTGGCAAAGACAACCAGCTTCCCTGGCGTTTGCCTCATGACTTGGCCAATTTCAAAAAATTGACCCTGGGCCATCCCATTATCATGGGCCGGCGCACCTGGGATTCCATCGGTCGCCCACTACCCGGCCGGCCCAATTTTGTCATCAGCCGCAACCCTGAATTTGTGGCCCCGCAGGCGACGGTCTGCAGCAGCTTGCAAGAGGCGTTGGCTTATACGGCAACGGCCCCTATGGTCTGCATCATCGGCGGCGGGCAAATCTATGAGCAGGCGCTACCCCTGGCAAACGAGGTTTATGCCACCGAGGTCAAGCAAACGGTCGCTGGCGATGCTTTTTTCCCCCCACTTGATGGGGCCTGGCAAGAAACAGAGCGCCTGCCCCAACCCCCCGAAAACGGCTTTGAATACGACTTTGTCCGTTACGAACGGCGCGGTTAGTCATCATAAACAGCCCAGGGCACCGGGGTCAGCACCTCGCCTTGGGCATAAAAATGCTGCAAATTATCGAAAGCCAAATTGGCCATTGCCTGGCGGGTTTCCTGCGTAGCGCTGCCGATATGGGGCAACAAAACTACATTTTCGAGGCTTTTCAGGGCATCGGGTACTTGGGGCTCATGCACGTAGACATCCAGCCCGGCGCCGGCAATGGTGCCCCGTTGCAAGGCCGTAACCAGAGCAGGCTCATCTACCACCGTCCCGCGTGAAATATTGATTAAATACCCATCGGGGCCCAGTGCTTCGAGCGCCTTGGCATCAACGAGATTTTCAGTTGCTGGCCCCCCGGTGACGGCGACCACCAGATAATCGGCCGCCTGAGCCAGGGAAGCTACGCTGTCCTTGTATTCATAAGCGCAGTCGGTGCGTTGCTGGCGGTTATGATAGACCACGGTCATGTTAAAGGCTTCGGCCCGTTTGGCAATTGCCAGGCCAATGCGACCCATGCCCAAAATACCCAGTGTTTTATGGCTGACCTGACGACCCAGGGCAAAAGGCTGCTGCCCCCAGTGGCCAGCCCGCACATAACGGTCACCTGCTGACAGCCGTCGCCCACAATCCAATACCAGCGCCATGGCCAAGTCGGCCACACAATCCGTCAGCACATCTGGGGTGCAACTAAGGCGGATTTTGCGCGGCTGCAGCTTGTCTTGATTAAACTTTTCAAAGCCGACCCCAATGCTGCTAATCACCTGCAAATTGGGCAGTTGATCAACAATTTCGTCGGGTGCTGCCACCCCGGCATTGGTGAACAAGCCACTGAAGCGACCGCCTTCTTGCTCCAAATAAGCAGCTGGCTGCTCTAAATCGTTATAAAACACAGCTTCGAAGGATTCACTTAACCGCTCTTTGAGCGCGGGAGATACCCCACCCAATACAAGAATAACCGGTTTCATAGTCACGCTTCCTTTACGCAACAAATTGCGTCAAATATAGAGTAATGGCAGGGAACAACACCAATACCAGCAGGCGTACAATATCGACGACCACAAAAGGCATGACCCCCCTGAAGATTTCCTGAGTCTGGATATCCCTGATCAACCCGCGAATAACGAAAATATTCATGCCCAGCGGCGGGGTAATGAAACTAATTTCCGTCACCACCACGACAATTACCCCAAACCAGATGAGGTCCATACCCAGGGCTTCGACCAAGGGATAAAAAATGGGCACGGTGAGCAAAATCATGGACATGCTTTCCAGCACACAGCCCAAGACAACATAGATGAGACAGATCACCAAAATCAGCGCCAATGGGCTGATATTAAAAGCATCGATGGCGTCCAACAGATCGTTGGGCATTGAAGTGAAATTGATGAAATTAGCCAGCATCAGGGCGCCGATCATGATGAAAAAGATCATCCCCGTGGTGACGGCAGAATCGACCACAATATTGAAAAACTTGCGCGGGCTCAGGTTTTTGCGCATCAGGGAAAATACAAAGGCTAAAAATGCCCCCATGCCTGCTGCTTCAGCCGGGGTAAAGAAGCCAATGTAGATCCCGCCCATCAGGGCTATAATTAAGGTCAGTACGGCCCATACCTTGTTCAGGCTGCGCAGGCGTTCTTTCCACCCTACCCGTGGGCCGGCTGGCGCTGCATCGGGCTGGCGGAAAGTGACCCAGCGCACAGCGGCCATGTAAAACAGCACCGCCAGCACACCAGGGATCACCCCGGCAATAAACATCTTGCCGATACTTTGCTCGGTCAGGATGCTATAGACCACCATAATAATGGAAGGCGGTATCAAGATGCCCAGGGTTCCCCCGGCAGCAATGGAACCAGCTGCCAGAGACTTGCTGTAGCCCAACGCGCGCATTTCTGGATAGGCAACCCGAGACATGGTTGCGGCGGTAGCAATGCTGGAGCCACAAATGGCGCCAAAACCCCCGCAAGCCGCAATGGTCGACATGGCCAAGCCACCTCGGTAATGTCCCAAAAAGGCATAGGATGCCTGATACAGATCGCGCGACATGCGTGACTCGGTGAGCAAATTGCCCATTAAGATGAACAAGGGCAATACGGAAAGCAGGTATTGAAAGCCGCTTTCGTAAACCACCGAGCTGACCATGGCAAAGGCGGATGGCCAGTTGCGTACCAAGCCCAAGCCGACAAAGCCCACCAGCGCCATCGCTACCGCTACGGGTATGCGAATGAATATCAACAGGAGCATGACCCCCAGGCCAATCAAAGCGGCTGTCATGGCTTGGCACCCTCATCAAATTGAAAACAAAGCCCCAGATGAATCAGGCCATTAACGGCAAGCATCACCATGATGACCACCACAAAGGGCGCCAAGGGAATGGATAGCATCTGTGTGGTGTCACCATAGTCCAGCAACGACTGCACCTTGTCCCAGGTGGCATAAACCAGCAGGAAATTGATGGCGGCACAGATCAGCTCGATCAGGCCGTGATGAATGCGCCCCATGGTTTTTTTGAGATTCATGGGAAAGAAGTCTACCTTGATATGTGCGCGCCCATACGTCACCAAGGGAATGCTGCCAAAGATGACCAAGATCATCAGCAGCTCGATTAATTCGGTTGAACCTGTAATTGGTCGACTGAAAAAATACCGGCCCACGGCGTCTACCACGGCGACCAGCACCATACTGCACAGGCTGATAAACACCACTAACCGCAGTAAGAAAAAAATGATTGACTGTATTTTCTTGAGCATAAACACGTGCTAATCGGCATACCGCGGCACAATACCGTGGTGACCAAAAAAAGCGGGCCCCCTGCCGGGCCCGTACATATTAATTAGAGTTTTTCTCGATCTCTTCAGCAAACTCAGCCAATACCGCTTCAGGATCCAAACCGGCGTCGGTGGCAGCCTCGGCCCAGCGATCGCGGATATGTTGGGTCCGCTCGGTAACGGCCTCGATCAGTGCCTCGTCGGCCTCGATGACCTCGACAGGGTCACCAAAGAGCACCTGGGCTTCCTTGTCTTCCTTGTCCCAGGCCTGGCCAGCTAAGCGGGCAGCATATTCGCCCGAGAGACGTTCGATCACCTCTTGGTCTTGGGCGTCAAGACGATCGAAGGCATCCTGGTTCATGATAAAAGCATGACTATCGGAATAAAGCCCACCCGGGAAGGTAGTGGCGTATTTGATGATGCCATCGAGTTTAAAGGCACGCAGTGATTCTGCCGGAAAAAACACCCCGTCTACCACACCCGTGCTCAAGAGCTCGTATGATTCGGGTGCGGGCTTGGCAATGACTGTTGCGCCCAGCGATTTGGCCACATCAGCGGCCATCCCCCCGCCGACCCGCACTTTAAGACCTTCGAAGTCTTCGATATTTTCAACCTTTTTGTCTTTGGTAAAGACGATGCCCGGACCATGGGTATAAATGGTCAATAGTTTGACACCACGGTGCTCATCTGCCGGCATCATGTATTTGTCATAAATATTCCACGCGGCCACTGAACGGGCCTCGGCAGTATCCCCAGAGAAAGGAAAGACCGAGAAGTTAGCCAGCTCGAAACGGCCGGGATAATAAGCGTGAGAAACGAAGGTTACATCGGCCAGGCCATTGCGCACGGCATCAAAATGCCCCTGCGGGTTGGTCACGGGCTTGGTCAGCAAACGAACCTTGACCCGTCCATCGGTTTCTTTTTCCACAGCCTCTGCCCATGGAGTCAGAAAGTTGGTATTTAAGGTATGCGTTGGCGGTAACCAGCTGGAAATGGTGAGCTCGCTTTGTGCGGCCGCCGTGCCAATAGACAGCGCACCCAATACGGTACACAAGCCCAAACTCAAGATTTTTTTCATGGTTGTCTCCCTCAAAGAAGATTAGATGGGTAAATTGGATTTTTTGTATTCAGCGAGGCTCTGGTGCACCAATGCCTCTAGCGAGTCGTCAGCGCGAAAGCCAAGTTGTTCTGCCTGCTCACTGATTAATGGCGGAAAGGTGCCAAACTGAGCAATGATTTCCTCGCGCGGACGATACTGCACGAGGGATTGTGCATCTACCTGAGCTTCTTGGGCCAAGGCATCCACCAGCGCTGCTACCGTTGTATGAATACAGGGCAGCGTCATGGTTGTCTGATGCGCCGGTAAGCGCAGTGGTGCCTGAGCGGCGTGTAACAGGTTTTCAACACACTGCGGTCGGGACATTAACCAAAGTTGTGACTCTGGAAGCACCGGCAGCTCGATGGGTTGACCATGGTACAGCTGCACAAACAACTGACTGGAAAACAGGGACAAGGCAGCATTATTGGTCTCGGGCCGTACCACAATGCCGGGCAAACGCAGCCCGCAACCTTTGAGCAAGCCGCGACGCAGATAGTCATCGAGCACCATCTCGACGGCCAGCTTGTGCCTGCCATAACTAATTCCCGGCTGTAGCACTGTATTGTCGTCGATGCGGGCTGCGCGTAAATTGTCTTGGCCGTAAACAGCAATCGAACTGCTATAAACCACCGTCGGCACGGGCGTTAGTTGCGCCAGCCCATCAAACAGGGCGACTGCAGCCATGACATTGACCCGTATGCCCTGACGAATATTTTGTTCAGTAGCCCCGCTGGACAGGGCTGCCAGATGAAACACTACGTCTGGCGCAAAATCAAGCAGCTCTTGGCGTACCTGATCAGTGCTGATATCACCAGCCACTGTCTGTACTTTGGGGTGTGTGCTTGCAGGCAAGCTTAAATCGGTGAGCAACAGCCCAGAGACCGCACGCCCCTGGCAACGAAATTCCGGTTGCAAAATTCGTGCAATCAGGCCCTGGGCTATAAACCCGTTCGCCCCCGTAATGGCAATTTTCATTGGGCCTTGTCCCAGGTAACGTCTACGATGTGGCTTAGGTCGTCATCCCCCAGCCCCTTGTTGATGGCCTGCAACCAGTTTTGCTGGGTGGCCCGCACCAGGGGCAGATCAACCCCCAGGGTTTGGGCGTAGGCCAATACGTTGTCAACATCTTTGTGCATGGTCGCCACGCTGCCGATCTGCTGTTCATAGCCCTGAGTCATGCGCGGCACAAAGGTTTGCAGCAGTACGGAATCAGCCCAGCCGCCGGCCAGGGCCTGTTGCAAAGCCTGAACTTCGATGCCGGCCCGCGCCGCCAGGCTAACTGCCTCGCCAATGGCATTGATGGTGGTAGCGACAATGGTTTGGTTGCACAGCTTGGCCACCTGACCGGCCCCGCTTGGCCCCATATGGGTCACGCGGGCGGCATAACTGGCCAGCACTGGACGCAAGCGCTCAGTCAGGGCGGGATCCCCACCTACCATAATGGCCAGGGTACCCTCTTGCGCCCCTTTGACGCCGCCAGAAATGGGAGCATCTAGCCACTGGGCGCCAGTTGCTGTTTTGTAGCGCTGCGCAAAAGACTGAGTTGCCTCGGGCGCAATGCTGGAGTGATCGATCAGATTAACTGCCCGCTGGGCACTGGTAATGCCCTTGGGCCCAAACACCACTGCCTCGACGGCCTGTTGATCGGTCAAACAAAGCAATATCAGATCGCATTCCTGGGCCAGCTGCTGGGCAGTGGCAGCCACCTGAGCACCATCAGCCACCAGGGCCAGGGCCTTTTCTGGCGTGCGGTTCCAGACCCGCACCGCATAACCTTTGCCGAGCAGCCGCTTGATCATCTCGCTGCCCAGCATGCCAACACCAGCAAAACCTATTACTAACTGTTCACTCATTAGAAATCCTCGGGGGAATCATAGGGCCAATCGACCTGGCCCGAATGGGTCACTGCACCCAGATTGGCCGGTTGCACCAGGGCAGCATATTTTTCCAAAACCCCGCCAATGCGCTGGACCTCGGGTTGCTGGTAGGCTTGTCGCCGTGCTTCGAGTTCCTGGTCAGACAAATCCAAATGGATGGTGCCCTGGATTGCATCAATGTGAATGAGATCGCCATCGCGGACCAGGGCAATCGGCCCGCCGGCTGCTGCTTCGGGGCTGGCATAGCCAATGCACATGCCGCGGGTAGCGCCGGAAAAGCGGCCATCGGTCAGCAGGGCAACTTTTTCCCCCATGCCTTGGCCATAAAGGGCCGCCGTGACACTGAGCATCTCGCGCATGCCTGGTCCACCTTTGGGGCCCTCGTTACGAATGATTAATACCTCGCCGGGCTGGTAGCCCTCTTCCTGGACGCATTTCATGCAATCTTGTTCGCGCTCGAACACCCGCGCTGGACCAGAAAAGGTTAAAGCTGCCAAACCGGCGGTTTTCAATAAGGCGCCGTCGGGGCATAGATTGCCCTTGAGCACGACCAAGCCGCCGTGTTCACTAATGGGATTGTCAGCCGGATGGACAATATCGCCATCGGGTTCGGGTGTATCAGCCAGGGCATCGCTAAGCACCTGGCCATCGTAAGTGAGGACATCGCCATGGACTGCACCCACTTTGAGCAAGGCCTTGAGTATCACGGGCACCCCGCCAATTTCATGCAGATCGCGTGCCAGATAAGCCCCGCCGGGTTGCAGGCTGGCAATTAATGGAGTGCGCTTGAACACCCGGGCCACATCATCAAGGGTGAAACGGATGCCCGCCTCGTGGGCAATGGCGGGAATATGCAGGGCAGCATTGGTCGAACCGCCCGTCGCCGCAACCAGCGCACAGGCATTTTCTAGTGACTTGACGGTGACCAGCTCGCGCGGTAGCGGCCCCCCTTGGGTGAGCACGCGCATCACATGCTCGCCTGCTTGCTTGGCCATTGCCAAACGCTCGCTATATACCGCTGGAATCATTGATGAACCCAGGCGTGACAAACCCAGGGCCTCGCCCACCATGGCCATGGTGTTGGCGGTAAACATTCCCGGACAGGAGCCTGCCGAAGGGATACAGGTGTTTTCAAAGGCGGAAAGATCCTCTAGGCTCATTTCCCGCTTTTGCACTTTACCCACGTTTTCAATGGTATCCAGAATGGTGATTGGCTCGCGCCCCAGATACCCGGGCAATGTAGCCCCGCCGTAAACGAAAAGCGAAGGGACATTTAGGCGCACCATGCCCATCATCATGGCAGGCAGGGTTTTGTCACAACCCGCAAAACAGACCAGGCCATCATAAGCATGACCACGCACCACAATTTCAACACTATCAGCGATGGTCTCGCGTGAGACAAGGCTCATGCGCATGCCGCTGTGGTTCATGGATGTGCCATCGGAAACCGAGATGGTCGACATGCTGACAGGCACCCCGCCCCCTGCGGCCACCCCCAAACGCGCACGATCTGCCTGTGGGGCCAACGACATGGAACAAGGAGTGTTTTCGCCATGCGTGCTAACGATGGCAACGATGGGTTTTTCCAGGTCCGCATCATCAAAGCCTGTCCCTTTTAAAAAACCCCGATGAGGCGCCCGGGCCAGCCCATCGGTCACGATACGAGAACGGTGTTTTCCTAAGGCCATGGCTCTATTCCAATAATGTATTAATGTTTATTTATTAGCATATAAATGCTACGCCCAATGGGGAACTAGGGTATCCCCTCTTGTTTTAACCATAAAACTTTTTTCTTTCTAACCAAGCGGCCACAAGACAAAAAACAGCGCCTAACCACCGTAGACGCTGTTTTTTTGGTTTGTCAGATCAGGGCCTGGTAGGCCTTGGCAGTCAGCAATGCTTCCACATCGGCCATGCGCTCGGGGCGCATCTTGAATAACCAGGCTTCGTAGGGCTCGCTTTGAATCAGCTCGGGGTTGTTCGTCACCTTTTCGTTGTGCTCGATAACCTCGCCATCGACCGGAGCATAAATATCGGAGGCAGCCTTGACGGACTCAACAATGCACACTGCATCCCCGGCCTTAACGTGGTTAGCCTCAGAGAAATCACCCACATAGACCAGATCACCCAATTGTTCCTGGGCAAAATCCGTAATACCAATCAGGACGATATCCCCCTCTACCAGCACCCATTCGTGGGTATCTACATAAAAACGATCATTTGGAATATGCATAAATCAACCTGTTTTTTGCTTGCTTTCCGTACCCTCTGGCAGATATGGGAATAACCCATGAACATGGTGGTTCTGCCAAGCCGTAAGGCGTTTTTGGCGGGTGGTTCACCCACAGGTAACTAACCCGCCGTATAAACGCTGTAGTTAAACTTCGTTGTGCTTAATCTTCGCTGCAATTAATCTTTGCTGCAATTAATCTTCG